>Ga0163216_100126_pt1 | contig 202357 bp, 151 predicted proteins | sample SynspAceP_FD_167610 | JGI IMG/M metagenome (GOLD analysis project Ga0163216, IMG submission 167610) | Saline lake microbial communities from Ace Lake in Antarctica - Synechococcus sp. Ace-P (Illumina Assembly) | ecosystem: Environmental > Aquatic > Non-marine Saline and Alkaline > Saline ...
CGTTTTCATGCCCGACTCGAACGTAGCTTGACTCTTTGAGTCGAGCGTTGTTGGCGTTTTCATGCCCGACTCGAACGTAGCTTGACTCTTTGAGTCGAGCGTTGTTGGCGTTTTCATGCCCGACTCGAACGTAGCTTGACTCTTTGAGTCGAGCGTTGTTGGCGTTTTCATGCCCGACTCGAACGTAGCTTGACTCTTTGAGTCGAGTATTGTTGGCGTTTTCATGCCCGACTCGAACGTAGCTTGACTCTTTGAGTCGAGCGTTATTGCCGTTTTCATGCCCGACTCGAACGTAGCTTGACTCTTTGAGTCGAGCGTTATTGCCGTTTTCATGCCCGACTCGAACGTAGCTTGACTCTTTGAGTCGAGCGTTGTTGCCGTTTTCATGCCCGACTCGAACGTAGCTTGACTCTTTGAGTCGAGTATTGTTGGCGTTTTCATGCCCGACTCGAACGTAGCTTGACTCTTTGAGTCGAGTATTGTTGGCGTTTTCATGCCCGACTCGAACGTAGCTTGACTCTTTGAGTCGAGCGTTATTGCCGTTTTCATGCCCGACTCAAAGAGTCAGGCTACCACTCCTCTTCTCTAGCCCTCCATGCCAGCCCACCAAATTGCGGTCACCCCGACCGGCCAACTCCGCATCGTCACGGCCGCTCCCGGCGACACCGCGTTCGGGACCACTTCCGAATCGCCCGCTGTGTTGGTTGCAGCATTCGAAAAATCCACCGCTGCGGGACTGGCCACACTCGTGTCCGCGAAATCCGACGGCCCGCTGCCCGCGTCAATCGAATTTTGGCGTGGGTTCGCGAACCGGTATTTCTCTGCCCTCCGACGAGGCAATACCTCCGGCACGACCCAGTGGCAGGCTTCCGAACCGCCGGGCAATGACACGATCGACGAAATTCTCGCCTCCGCACCCCCGATGCTGGGCCTCGAATACGCCACCGCCGACGTCATGCGATCGCTCTGGACCCAGCTCGACGAACACACCGCTGCTGCCGCCAAGAAACGCAAAGGCGGTTTGACTGCGTACCTGCAATCGCTGCGCGCCCAATGGAACCTGCTCGGCCGTGTCACCTTCCATCTCGCCGAAAATAAAAAGAACCCCGAACGCCCGTTCGCCTTCCTCGCCACGTTCACGCAAACCGAATCCGCTGGCGGAACACCACGCCACATCCCGCTTTCTGAAGCTCTCAAGCAATCGATCGCAGCAGGCGATTCGAAACAACTCGACGCGTTGCTCACCCCCGTCGCCCGCGCCGCCGAGTCCTGTCCGCCGGTCGCGAAACTGCTGGAATCCAAAGCCCTGTTTTCACCGCAGGCGTGGGGCATCGGCCAAGCGTTCGAGTTCTTCTCCTCGGTCCCGAAGCTCGAGGAGAGCGGCGTCATCGTTCGCATCCCCGATTGGTGGAACGCGTCACGTCCACCACGCCCGCAAGTCACCGTGAAAGTCGGCAGTAAAAAACAATCGATCCTCGGCGGCGACGCCCTCGACCTCAAGGTCGGCGTCACGATCAACGGGGAAACGCTCGACGCCGACGAATTGCAACAACTGCTCGCCGCTCGCGAAGGCATGACGTTGCTGCGTGGCAAATGGGTGCAAGTCGACGCCGAACATTTCCAATCGGCAATGAAACAAATGGAAGAACTCCGCGACGCCCATGCCTCCGGCGTCGGGTTCCTCGAAGGCATGAGGATGCTCGCCGGCGCTTCGATCACCGGCCGCGATCTCGGTGACGACGTCGCCGCCTGGACACGCATCGAACCGGGCGAATGGCTGAGCGAAACACTCGCGGCCTTGCGTGACCCGTCCGGCAACGTCGACATCGATCCCGGCAACCGGCTCGACGCGACGCTGCGTCCGTACCAATCCGACGGCGTCGCGTGGTTGTACTTCGCCACCCAACTCGGCCTCGGCGTCTGCCTCGCCGATGACATGGGCCTGGGGAAAACAATCCAAGTCATCTCGCTGCTCTTGCAACTGAAATACCCGGCGGATTCGAAATCGAAGAAAGGGTCGAAAGATAGCACGCAAACGAAAAGAAACCCCAGCCTGTTGATCCTCCCCACGTCGTTGCTCGGTAACTGGCAACGCGAAGTCGAACGGTTCGCGCCGGATTTGAAAATGCTGATCGCCCACCGCAGCAGCATGGACGCAGCCGACCTGAAACGCATCGCCGACGATCCCAATAAACAACTCGCCGGTTACGACCTCGTCGCGACCACCTACGGACTCGCCCGCCGCCAAAGTTGGCTCGCCGAAATGGATTGGGACCTCGTCATCCTCGACGAAGCCCAGGCGATCAAGAACTCGGGCGCCGCCCAAACCAAAGCGATCAAAAAGATCCCCGCTCGCGGTCGTATTCTGTTATCAGGCACGCCGGTTGAAAATCATCTCGGTGATCTGTGGTCGTTGTTCGATTTCTGCTCCCCAGGATTGCTCGGCAACGCGTCCCAGTTCAAAAAGTTCGTCAATGCGAAAGACGAATCCGATCGCTCGAACCGGCTCGCCAGCGTCCGGCGTCTGATCAGCCCCTACGTGTTGCGGCGGATGAAAACTGATCCACGGATCGTGCCCGACCTGCCCCAGAAAACCGAAATGCGAGTCGATTGTGGACTGACGCAATCGCAGGCCACGTTGTACTCGGCCGTTACCGACGACTTGAAACACGCCCTCGAAGTCGCAACAGGGATCCAACGCCGTGGGATGGTGTTGAGCACGTTGATGCAGCTCAAACAAATTTGCAATCACCCGGCGCTGCATCTAAAACAATCGGAATTCAAATCCGACGCATCGGGCAAGTACTCACGCTTGGAATCGATCGCCGAAACGTTGATCGAGAAACAAGAAAAGATGCTCGTCTTCACGCAGTTCCAATCCATGTGTGGCCCGATCGCCGAGTTTCTTGCCGGTGTGTTCGGTCGCGAGGGGTTGGTTTTGACTGGGAAGACACCGACAAAGAAACGGTCGCAGTTCGTGAAGCAATTCCAAGAGGAGAGCGGGCCGCCGTTTTTTGTGATTTCGGTCAAGGCGGGAGGCACGGGGTTGAATCTCACCGAGGCGTCGCACGTCGTCCATTTCGACCGCTGGTGGAACCCGGCGGTGGAGGATCAAGCGACCGACCGGGCGTTCCGAATCGGACAGAAACGCAACGTGCTCGTGCATAAGTTCGTTTGTCGCGGCACCCTGGAAGAGAAGATCGATGACATGATCCGCGATAAGAAGAAACTCAGCCGCGAGTTGTTCGGAGGCGACGGGAAGGATGAAGTCCAACTGACCGAGATGACCAACGATCAATTGATTGATTTTGTTTCGATCGATCTGACGAAGGCGAAGGATTAGATCGAGCCTCGCCCCCGTAAGCCAACACCGCTCCATGCGCAATCGGTCCTGAGAATGTCGTTCGGCTCTCCGAGCCGACAACGTTCCACGCGCCACTCCGTACGCAATCGGTTCGGAGAACCGAGCGACAATGGTTCGCAGAACCGGTCGACAATCGTCGCGATTGTTGTGATGAATGCGAAAGGGTAGGTTAGACGACTCTTGCTTGTCTTTTTCGTCATCCCACTCACTTGTTGTTCCTCCTATGCGTTGGTCGAGTTACGGTTTCGCTCCTTACGTACCGGTTGCCAGGCGGCGTGCGAATGGCATGAAGAAGGCTCTCAAGCGGATGGAGAAGGGTGAATCGCTGCAAGGGATCGAGATCAAAGCCCGCAAGATCACGACCACGTTTTGGGGGAACAGTTGGTGCCAGCATTTAGAAAAATACAGCGACTACGCGAACCGTTTGCCTCGCGGTCGCACCTACGCTCGCAATGGCAGCATCGCGGACCTGCGGATCACCAAGGGCAAGATCACTGCGATGGTTTGTGGATCGTCGTTGTATGACATCACGATCACGATCGATGCCTTGCCTGCGGCAACGTGGAAATCAATCTGCCGCGATTGCAGCACCTCGATCCACTCGCTCATGGACCTGATGCGAGGCAAACTCGGCGACGAGGTCATCCGCCGGATCACGGAACCCACGTCGGGCATGTTCCCCTCGGGCAAAGAGATCAAACTACGATGCAGTTGCCCCGACGGTGCGTACCTCTGCAAACACCTCGCCGCGACGCTGTACGGCGTCGGGCACCGACTCGACACCGCCCCGGAGTTGCTGTTCTTGCTCCGCGGCGTCGATCAGAACGAATTGATCTCCCAAGCCATCACGGCTGAGAATGCGACCTCGGCGATGGGTCTCGATGGTGGCGATGGTGGTGCCGATTTCGTCGGTGAGGACCTCGGGGCCATGTTCGGTATCGAAATGGCAGGCGAATCCGAATCGTCGGTGACAGCGGTCGCGAAGAAAGTGGTGAAGAAGAAGGCTGTTAAAAAGAAAGCGGCTAAGAAGAAGGCAGCGAAAAAGAAGGTGGTCAAGAAGACAGCAGTCAAGAAGGCAGCAGTCAAGAAAACAGCAGTCAAGAAGACAGCAGTGAAACGCGTCAAGAAAACGAGTGCTGCACCGAAATCAAACACCAAAAAGAAAGCCACGAAAAAGCCCGCTAAGACGCGAGCGAGCAAGAAAGCGAAGTCCGCACCGAAGGAAATCGTCATCCGGTTTGGCTGAGTTCGTCTCGGCAGAACCTCACGTAGGCGAGTCTCTCTGAGACTCGCACACTTCAGCGTCTCGGAGAGACGCTGCCACGTGGTGATGACTCGCTTATCGTCGCGCAAGCCTGGCGGCTGCGGGGGACAATTGGGACAATGGTCCTACAATCCCATCGGACGGAGGATCTCGATGCTCTGGAAATCGATTTGTAAATTTTGGTTGCCGTGCAATTGCAACGCGATCACACCGGATGCGGGTAAATCATCGACCACGTAATCTGCGGCTAAGCAATCGTTGAGGTGGGTCACGACCCGTTTGCCTTCGACGTTGATCACCATCGTTTGCCAGGGCGGTTCGCTCGACTCGGTTGCCGCAGGTTCACTCGCCGGTGATTTCGTTTTGATGTCATCGAGTGCCACGCCCCGACGGGCTTGATCCCACCGGAACCGAATCACATCGCGGCGGTCCGGCGGGAACCGGTCGTCGAGATAGTGCAGCGGTTTGGCGAGCCATCCCTTGCCACCGGTTTGGTACAACCCGCCGACCGAATCGGAATCGTCGACTTCGCATTGCACACCCGCGACGAACGGATTGGCTTGCGTGATTTTGCTGCGGACGTAGAACCCGCTATCGCCTTCGGTGAACCGGTATACGATCCGGAACGTCGCGTTGGCGTATTGCTTCGTCGAGTACAAAAAACCGTTCGGCTCGTTCGCTTCGAGGCTCGCGCGGCCTTGCAGTAATCCGTCCGCCACTGTCCACGTCCCGCCGCCGATCGTTTTCCAACCCGGGATGACTTCGCCCTCGGGGACTTCTTGTTTGGCGATGTCCGCGTTGAATAACGGCGCCCACTCGTGCTTTCCGATTTCACGGATGATCAAATTTCGAAACCGGTAGGTTTGGCCCTTCTCGCCGTGGTGTTGCAAACCGATCCGGCCGCTCAAGTTGGCCGGGTCGAAGTAATCGGTCGTCGGTACATCGTTGACGAAGAACTGCAACCGGTTGCCCACGCATTTGATGCGATAGCGGTTCCACCGGTTTCGGTCGAACGCGGCTTGAGCGTCGGGTTGTTTCCACAGCGTGTTCAACCATTGCCGTCGCGATTCGTCGTACAGACCACCCGACCAACGACGCTCCGTCGGGTCCGCTTCGGCTTGATATCCGAACACCAGGTTCGGTTGGACTTGGCCGCGAGCCATGAAACCGCTGTTGGAATTCCCGTCGGGCAATTTAATTTCGCCTTCGAACTCATAATCGTGAAAGACTTTTTCGGTGACGAGAAAGAACTTGCGATCGCCGGTCAAATGCACTTCGCCCTCAACCACCTTGACTTTGCCCCATTCGTAGGGATTGGTCCACCCGGCGAGCGATTTGCCGTCAAAGAGAGGACGGCGTTGCGGGGCGGCGGGTTTGGTTTCCGGTTTTACGTCCGATTTCGGCTCGGTCGCCGGAGGAGTTTTCGGCTCGATCACCGAGGCCGCGATGGTTGGGTCGTCCGCCAACACGGTGGTCGGCGACGAGAAAACCTGCGACAAACAAGCCGCCGCGACGAGCGTCGCAATCGCCTGTGTCATGGCGATCCGGTGGGTACTTCCAACCCGAGTGATTGGGAAAAGATGCCGAAACGGAAAATTCATAGAACTACGAACGTGAAAACTTGGTCGTGGTGGGTAGCATGCAGCGGGCTAGTATAATCCACTTGCACCGTCGTTCCGAACAGCCCTGCGAGGCGGCAATGCCGAATTATCAGAAGCTATTTTTGAAAATGATCCTTTCAAGCGCTGCGGAATTCCGAAAAGGAAATTCGGGGGATCGGTCGTCGATCGATTCTCCCCAAGCGAGGGGATCGCAGTCGCCAGCTTCCCAACCGGTCGAGAGCAACGGGGGCGTGTCGCGGCGGCGTTGGTGCGGCGGCGTCGCGGCGGTTCTGCTCTCGACGGCTGTCGCGGCTCACTGGACCGGGCTGGTCGCCGAATGGACCGGATCGGAATCGACTAGCGTTTTCCTGGTGTCCGCGTTGACTCGCATCGGCATGGTGTTCGCCGCACTCTGGCTGGCGTGGGATTCACTCCGCCGGCCCGCCCGTTGGTTGCCGCCCGGTTTGGCCGTGCTCGGTGTGGTTTCGGTCGTCGTCGTGACGGCTCAACCGAAACTGATCATTGCGATCCTGCCGCTCGTTGGCATCGTCACGGTACTCGCGTCGGTCCTACGCGTTTTCCGCAAAGGTCAATAGGCGTTACCTTACGGGCCGCCGATTGGCGGTTGGCGGTTGGCTGTTGGCGTTTGGCGATTGGCGATTGGCGTTTGGCGTTTGGCGTTTGGCGATTGGCGATTGGCGTTTGGCGTTTGGCGTTTGGCGATTGGCGGTTGGCGGTTGGCGGTTGGCGGTTGGCGGTTGGCGTTTGGCGGTTGGCGTTTGGCGGTTGGCGGTTGGCGGTTGGCGTTTGGCGTTTGGCGTTTGGCGTTTGGCGTTTGGCGTTTGGCGATTGGCGGTTGGCGTTTGGCGTTTGGCGATTGGCGACTGGCGACTGGCGACTGGCGACTGGCGACTGGCGAGTCTATAGATTCGCAACAGCCAACAGCCAACAGCCAACAGCCAACAGCCAACAGCCAACAGCCAACAGCCAACAGCCAACAGCCAACAGCCAACAGCCAACAGCCAACAGCCAACAGCCAACAGCCAACAGCCCCTTTCCTTGCTGCGCATGTGAAGACTAAGTACCTCGATAACGTCAAAAAATACGTCGAATCCCCTAACGAGACCGCCATCGAGGCGATCGTCGGGCACCTGGGTTTGGCCCTGGACAGTCATGACGGGTCGTTAGTCGCGTCCCAAGATTCCAACGAAGTCGCGACGATCAAAACCTCGTACTGTTCGAAACCACTCGACTTGACACCCAAGCAAACCGAGCAAGCGTTCGAGGCGGTCTGCAAAAAAATGGACGGCGACCATGCCAAATGCCGGGTCACGTGCTACTACTTGCTCGCCCAAGAAAGCGACTCGATGGACCGCATCTTGGCCTGAACCACGGTCGAAAATGAAACGGACAGTTTCCCCAGCCCGAATTTCCCGGCAGGCGAATCTGGTTTGCTAGCAAAACGGAATTGAATCGCCGTCCCGCTGCGGCCTTGGGTGCCGATTCGATTCTGGCAGACGGATAGTTCCGAAACCGGGGCGGTCCGGTTGTTGTCCGTTTCTTGCTTCCGACCAGGTATCCCACGAGATGTCCAACTCCTCCCCGACGTCTTCGAATCGCACGCCAAAGTCTTCCCCGTCGGTCCGACCGCGTCGCGTGAGTGCCGCGAATCACCAAGACGCCGCACGTCCCGCCCGGTCCGTGAGCCAGCCTGTGCACCGGGGCGATCGACTTCGCCCCACGCCCGTCGAGGCCGCCGTGCGATTGATCAGCCAAACCGCTCACGATTTGCGTTCGCCTTTGGCCAGCGTCGCGGCGACGATGGAGTTGATCCGCGACGGACAACTCGGTGAAATCTCGCCGGTGCAATCAGATTGTTTGCACGCGGCATTGCGGCAATGTGAGTATCTCAGCACGCTCGTCGGCGAAATGCTCTACGCCGACGGTTTGCTCGGTGGTGACACGGCGATGGTCCGCCGCTCGACACCCCGCAGCGAAATCCGAGAAATGGTTCGCGGCGCGACCGCGTCGGTGTTGGCGGGCAAGCAAATCGAGTTGCTATTCGATGGGTTGCACGATGACCTGGCGTCGTTATACGTCGACCCGAATGTGGTTTGCCGATTGCTCGTCAATCTTGTCGTCAATGCCGAACGCGCCAGCCGCGAGGGGGCGTCGATTTTTATTAAAGTCAACGACGATCACGAATCCGGTGTGGCGCGATGGTCGGTCGTCGATTGTGGTGAAGGCATCTCAGCGGACCGATTGCAGCGTGTGGATGAGTTAACGTCGTCGAAGTCAGCGGACTCGCCATCGGATCATGGTTTGGGGTTGATGATTTGTCGCCAGCTCGCGACGTTGAATTATTCTCAGTTGAAAATTCGTTCGCGCTCGGGCAGTGGTACGAACGTGACGTTTGAAACGCCTTTGGCGCACCCCACGGCGATCGCGACGGCCTACGCACGGTTCCGGAAACCGGCGTCCGCCGCCGCGGTGCGACCGACTTTGTCCGGTGGTTCCTCAACGCGACCGACCGAGTCGATCCGGATCGATCCCGCGAATTCGTGGTCCGAGGTGACGTTGGGTTTCCTGGGTCCGCCGCCCCGCCGCAATGGACGCGTGGCGATCGGGACGACGACGCTCACGCCTGAAACTTCCATCGTCGACGCCGACGCGTTGGACCGATTGCTGCAACGTCGGTTGGGTCGTTTTGAAATGAGTTATCGCACGACACGTCGGTCTTGGGTTTGGGTACTCGACGCCGATCACCGCACGGTCGAGCCCAGATTGAGCCGGCTCGAAGAGGCGGCGAGCGAGCTGTTTTCGAAAACGGCGGCGAAAGGGGGTGTGAAATGGGGGACACCTACGATCGTGCCGGTCGAACGTCGATCGTTGCAGCGACTCTTGATCGACCGCATGACAACGCAAACTCTCTCGGCGTCACAACAATCCACGGCGGGCATAACCGACCGCGACACCGTCCGCTTGGGAACCGATCCGATCGAATCCTCGCCAGTCGCGGCGACACGGTTGGATGAAGAACTAAGGCGATTGAGCATCCACATGAAACGCCAATCCGAGCGAATGCAATCCCAAGCAACGGCTCTCCGGCCGCGATGAGACGCTGGTCTGGCAGAGCTGTTCTTTTATTGGGAACGGTCCTGAAATAAATTCCCGATTTGTGATGGAAAATTGATGTAACGCGTGGGCATTACTCGCTTTTGCAGCGGAACAATCGCGGTCCGATGGGCACCCGATTGAGCGAAAAACGGTGATTGTTGCCGGGGCAATTGCAAACCGCCGCGCGAGTCCAGGGGATCACCAGCTCGCAGAACCATTGTCGCAGAGCCATTGTCGCTCGGTTCTCCGAACCGAATGCGTTCCGAAGCGGTGGGTGGAACGTTGTCGGCTCGGAGAGCCGAACGACAATCAATTCTGAATTCGGAACGCGAGCTGTTGCAGCTCGCTGGCGAGGTCCACGTTGATCACCGCCACGGCGGAGGACACTCGTAACGTCGTCGGCGCGAAATTTAAGATCCCTTGAATGCCCAGCCCCACTACGCGGTTGGCCACCTCCATCGCCTGCTCGCTCGGCACGGCCAGGATCGCCAGCTCCGGCCGGAGTCGGCGTAGCTCAGGCTCGAGCCGATCCATCGCCAAGATCCGGGTATCGCCCACGACGCGATCAATCTTCGCCGGATCGTTGTCGAACGCCGCCGACAACGTGAACCCGAGTCGCTCAAATCCTCGGTATCTCAACAACGCGTTGCCGAGAAAGCCGACGCCGATCATCACGGCTTTCCATTTCACGCCGCTGCCGAGCACTTTGCCGATGTGATCAGCCAAAGACGCCACGTCATAACCGACGCCGCGTCGCCCCACCGACCCGATCGAGCTGAGGTCGCGCCGCACCACCGCGGCGGAGACGTTCACCATCGCGGCCAAATCGTGGCTATTGGTCGACGTTTGGCCAGCATCGAGCAACCGATGCAGCTCGCGAAAATACAAACTCAGCCGGCCCACCGAGGGCGTGGACAAATCACCACGCACCTTCTCTCTCGGCACCACTCCCCGATCAGCGTCCGGATCGTCATCACCGGAGGGGTTTTTCAGCGGCGGCGGATCGAATGTCGTCATCGGTCGATTCTCCAGATTCGCGAGGCGGCTTAATCGGTACAAACATCAGACACGAAATGGTCGATACACCCATGCACCCCAGCCGTTCTATTTCGCCAGGTCGCTCCGTTTTACGTGTGCCACGGATAGCCCCTAGACGATGAAGTTTGTGCATCGGAAACATTTTTACTATCCCGCAAACCTTGTGGATGTGACAGCGGCGAGTAATCGCTACTCGACCCTCCCGCTCTTGTCACCAACCGACCGGCTTCAGTGTGGTCGACGGGCACCTTGGGGACAAGGGATATGATCGGGGACGCGACACGGCATCTGCCGCCATCGCAAACCGAGGTAGCGGGTTTGGTGAAGAAGGATTCTGATCGAGATAGGCGATGCCGGGGGGTTCCGGCGGCCAGTGGAAAGCTATGTCTTGCAACGCGAAAGCGTTGTCAAATTGAAAGAGGATTTTGATATGAAAAGGTTGTGGTTATTGCCAGCCCTCACGATCATTGCGATCGTATCGGGTGCGAACTCTGTTCACGCTGCTTACAGCGCGATCAGCTACCAAGGTTGCAGCTCGTGTAACGGCGGCGGGACCGTCATCTCCGACGATTCCGTCATGACCGCTGCACCCGAAGCTTCGATCATCAGCGAAGGATCGGCTGCGGCCGGTGGATCGTACACCGTGATGCGGACCGTCCGCGAAACTGTGATGGAGCAAGTCCAAGAGACTCGCACTCGCACTCGCAACGAAACGTACTACGAAGACAAAGTTGTCAACCGCACGCGGATGGTTCCTGAAACCGTGCAACGCGAAGTTCAGTACACCGTCATGGTGCCGACGTACGAAACACGCGAAAAGACGATCAACTACACCGTCAACAAACCTGTGTATGAAACTCGGACACGAGTGATCAACTACACGGTCAAAAAACCAGTGTACGAGACTCGTCAAAAGACGACCAACTACACCGTCATGAAACCTGTTTACGAACAGCACTCAAAGGTGATCAACTACACGGTCAAACGACCCGTGACCGAGACGCGTCAAAAGACGATCAACTACACTGTTAACAAACCAGTGTACGAGACCCGTCAAAAGACGACCAACTACACTGTGATGGTCCCCGTTCACGAAACTCGCACACGGGACATCAACTACACGGTCTACAACACCGTGCAAGAGAAAAAAGTTCGTACCGAGAACTACACTGTCCGCGTTCCTGAAACGTACACCAAGACCATCACGGTCAACGGTGGACATTGGGACACAGTTCAGGAAACCGTTCCCGGACCGATGATCCGTCGTACCGTGCGTGAGCCCGGCACGAGCTACTTCGATCCTTGCACCTGCAAGACCGTGTACTGCCCCGGCAAGTGCCGCGTCGAGTGTGTCCAAGGTTGCCCGAAGACGATCTGCAAGAAAGTTTGGGTTCCTACCTGCGAACAGCGCGAAGTCACCTGCACCCGCTACGTAAACGAATGCCGCACCCGCGAAATTCCTTACACCGTGTGCCGTCGTGTCGCCGAGTGCCGTACCAAGGTTTGCGAATACCAAGTGTGCCGGATGGTTGCAGAATGCCGTACCAAGACGTGTAACTACACCGTCTGCCGGATGGTCCCAGAATGCCGCACCAAAGTTGTGAACTACACCGTCTGCAAGATGGTTTGCGAACCACGCACCAAGACCGTGAACTACACAACCTGCAAAATGGTTCCAGAATGCCGCACGAAGGTTTGCAATTACACCGTTTGCCGGATGGTTTGCGAAAACCGTCAAAAGACTTGCAACTACACCGTTTGCACGATGGTTCCGGAATGCCGTACCAAAGTTTGCACCTACAAGGTCTGCAAAATGGTTCCAGAATGCCGTACCAAGACTGTCTGCCACACCGTGTGCCGTCAAGAATGCTACCAAGAAACGATCCGCGTTGCTAAGTGTCGCCAAGTTTGCGAGCCTTACACCGTGACTCGTTGCGTCCCACGAGTGGTTTGCCGTCAAGTTCCCGTCACCGTTTGCTGCCCAGCTCCAGTTTGCTGCCCAGCTCCAGCTTGCGGCGGATGTGACTCTTGCGGTGCGGCTTCAGATTGTGGTTGCGATGCAGCCCCAGCTTGTGGTTGCGATGCAGCTCCAGCCTGCGGATGCGACAGCGGATGTGCAGCTCCTTGCTGTGCACCTCGCAAGTCGTGCCTCGAAGGTCTGTTCAACAAGCTGTTCAGCCGCCCAGCCGCTCACGGTTGCTGCGACGCCGCACCCGCTTGCGGATGCTAATCAAGAATCCTCACGGATTTTGAAATTAGAAAAGTGAAAATGGACGCTTTCCACCCACTGGCCTAGTTTCCCACCACGAATCTCGCCGACCGTGCTCGCTCGGACAACTCAACGAACAACGAGCAGCCGGCGGCGGATTCCACGGGAATCACCAGTCTCGAATTGACGTCAACGAACCGAACCGGGGTCGAGTTTCTTTCCTCAAAGAAACTCGACTCCGGTTTTTTTGTAGGACGATTGTCTCAATTGGCCCCCCCACGCTGCCGCGCGACAGCGAGTCTCTTTCAACAAACCAATTACCCATTGGGATTGTGATCGCCCCCGACAGCAACGACAATGCGAGTGCCCCCCACACGTTGTCCCCTTGCAAACCAAAAAATGTCATGGCACTCCCCCCCTGGACCGTTGAACTTCTCCGCCGCGGCGTCGCCGACTTGGCTCGCCAAGTCACTGACAACGAAACCGCCACCTCGCTCAAAGACCAAGCCACCCGTCTCGTCGACGAGTTGCCCAAAGCGGCCCGCGAGAAAGTCGACTCGATCCTCCGCCAAGCCGAAGCGAGCGCCCGACCGATCAAAGACGTGTGGCAAAGCGGCGTGCTGTGGGGCGGCGGCGAAATCGCCCTCTCGCCCACCCGGATCATTAACGCCACCGGCGATCTGCTCGACCCACGCGGCAGCGGCGTCGGATTGCCGGCCGAATCGCTCGCCGCCGCCCTGCCCTTCCTCGCCGGCGATGGATCCCACGTCCCCGGCGTCAACCAGCGGTTCTGTCAGGAAATTGCCACCGTCATTTCTCGTCACAGCAACGTCGGCGGGAAAGACGAGCACGCCCTCGCCGCGATCGTCACCGATTCACTCGACGCCTCGCTCGCCCTGATCGCCACACTCGGCGGCCGAGGCGGATGCCTGCACGTGCCGAGATCCTGCGCCGTGTCGTTGCCGCCCAGCGCCACCGACGAAACCAGCGCCACCGACGAAACCAGCGCCACCGACGAAACCAACGGCATTGAAAACGACGACCTTCTCGTCGACCGCCTCCGACGCCACGCCAAAGGGTCCGTCCGCGAATTCGGACGCATCGACGGCAGCGATCTCTCCGCTCCCGCCCACTTTGCCGATCACCACGATTCGTCCCACCGCGAATCAGGCCGCGATAAACGCCCCCGACGCCACACCCTCGTCCGGCTCGGCAAACGCGGCGACGCCACCCCGATCCCCGCCGCCGAAGCTCTCCGTTGGACCGACGTCGTCGTGCTCCCCGCCGCCACCGTGTTCCCCGCCGGCGACAACCTCGCCGCCGACAGTCTCATCGTAAACCTGCAATCCGGCGCCGACATTGTCGTCCTCCGCGGCGGCCCCCTTGCCGCCACGCCCGGCCTCAGCCTCATTGTCGGACGCAAAGACGCGATGGCACGGCTGCAACAATCCCCGCGATACTCCCTCGCCACATCCCTGCCCGCGATGACCGCCATCGTCGCCACCTCCGTCCGCCTGCAATCGACCGGCACTTTCCCCGTCCAACAACTCGCAGGAGTCTCCGAGCAAAACCTCCAAGACCGAGCCACCCGACTAGCCACGCAGCTCACCGGCATCGAAGGCATCGCCTCGACCCGCATCACCGAGCAACCCGCCTCATCTCCCGTCGACCACATCCCGTCACGGCAAATCGCGATCACGCTCACCGCCCCCGACACCACCATCGCGTTGGCCGAACGTCTTACCCAAGGCCGCGCCGCAATGCTGTGCCGCGTCATCGAAAACGAACTCATCCTCGATCTCCGCTGGATCTCCCCCGACCAACAATCCCAAATCGCCGACCTCCTCACCACCGCACTCGGCGGCTCCTCGAACGCGTAACCTCACGTAGGCGAGTCTCTCTGAGACTCGCAAACTTCAGCGTCTCCAGAGAGACGCTGCTATCGTGGTTCCACCGAATCACTTGTGACGACCTTCGAATGGAAAGCAATTTGCAGGGACTCCGCATTTTCCTCGGGCTGGTTTCCGCGCTGGTACTTCGCGATCAGTACTTGGTTCTCTCGCGAGTTTGACGCTCAGACCCGGCGTTCTTCGCTGGACAGGATCGCGCTGAAGAACAGGCCGGACGCGGTGGCGGTTTTCTTGGGTGCGTTCAAATGGCCGCGAACCGCTCGCATCACGTCACGGCGAGAAATTTGCCCACGCAACCGACCGCTCGCATCGAGCACGGGCAACCGGCGACACGATTCGGTCAGGAATGTTTGTGCGATCGTCAGCAAATCCGTCTCCTCACAAATCGTCGGCGGATCGACTTCGATCAACGATCCCACGTCCGTGCTCGGCATCCCGTCATAAGCGATCGACACGACAAACCGCATGCAGGATTTCTCAGAGAAAATTCCGACGAACACGCCGTTGTGATCGACCACGGGAGCCCCCGAAATCCGATTCCGCAAAAGAACATCAAGTGCTTCGAGAGCATCCATTTCCGGAGCGAGTGTGATCAGGTTTCGAACCATCATCTCGCGGGCCGTCACCGTCGGCATCGCGGACGGGTCGAGCGTGGGAAGCGTCGCGGTACCCATAGTCTTGGTCATAGCGTGTCTCCAAAAGCGTCGAGATTGAACAGAAACAGAGTTCAACAGAAAAGAGGCGAATCGGGTGCCAAACCAGGCTCGCCGAGAAAAGTGTTCCTGAGGACTGAAATCAATCTGATACCGATGGCCTCCCGCAGTCAAGAAAAAAAGAACGCAATTTTAGCGACCGATCGTGATGGGGCGTCGTGAATGAGGCGACGCAGAACCTGCCGTTTTTTTCACAATCTCGGTCTGACCTCGCTTTTTGCGAATAAATCGGTCACAACAGAGACTCGTTGCTCCCGCCCGGTGGCGATGCGAAAATGAATATGTGAAACATGTCACGAACCGAAACAAATCGGAGAAACACTATGCTCGGTCAATGGGTCGAATTCGAGTTTGATTGCTTACCGCTACGCAGCGTCGGTCGGTTGGACGTCCCTTTGGACGCCTCACCGGCCTACGAAGCGTTCGTGTTGAAGCTCAAAGCGGCCGTCGCCAAACACGGCATGCATAACTCCTACTACCTCCACCGCGCCGTCTGCCGATACCATTTAACCAACGATCCCAATAACGGCCGCGTCGAGTTTCACGTCGAGGGCGTCGTCCTGACCGGCGAGAGCGACCTGCAAACACGCGGCGTTGATTTGGCCATTACGCTCGGTGCCGAAACCTGCCCCTGGCTCAACGAACCGTCGGTTGAATTCCTCGCCGAATCGGTCAAACACGCCGTCGCGACGGAGTTCGATCGTTACATCCAAGCGGGCGATTTATCGAAGACGAAAGAACGCATCGACGCCATGCAAGAACAGATCGAAAAAGGCGACGCGTTCCAAGCGATGTATTTGTGAAACGAACGTCTCGTTAGGGCGTCTCGTTGAATTTCAAGAACGCCGTTTCGATTCGTTCGCGTTCGAGCGTTTCGTCGGCGAGCATCAGGCGATAACGCATCCGTACCTCTTCGTTCGGGTTCAACGTCAACGCACGATTCACCGTCGGCACGAACAGGAAGAACGCCGCCCCGCGATGAATCCGGTCGCTCCAAATCCGAGTCCGCTGCGGCGAGTTCCAATTGTCGTCGTGCCCGAGCATCGCGATGCTGATCGTGGACTCGGATTCAGCAGATACCGGTCCCGCGAACACCGCCCACCGGGCCGGTTTGCCGTTGCCGTTATTGCGATCGTGTCCCTCCGACGTGACCAACCTGCTGTTGTCGCGGTCCCAGTGCGACGGACCACGCAGCGCGATCATGCCGCCGTAACGATGTTTCAAAAACTCGATCGGTTGCTCGGCAACGTTCTGTTGCGTGACGTCGTAATCGATCAAATAAACCCCGCCGTCTTCGCGAACTGTGATTTCGAGTCGTTCACGCAAGACCACCGTCTCGTTGTCGGAATCGGGAAACGCGAGGTGTTCTTGTTCGACGCAAAATCGGGCTTGATCGCCGCTCGCGTCCGTGTCGATGATTTTGGAAAAACGAATCCGCCCGGTTCGCGATTTTAAATTCCAAAAATCCACCTCCTTGCCGTCGAACCGAGTGTGAACCCACGCGTGCCACAACCCAAAGTGATGGTAGTGATCGCGCGGATGGATCTCCGTCGCCAGTACCCCGGCGGGCGTGTGCATCGGGTGAATGAACCCGCTGCGGCGAAACACCTTGTCGACGCCCGCAGGCGGCGGCAACACCGCTTTCTGATACGTCAAAACAGGAGCATCGCCCTTGAATATCGCCAGTGTCTGATCGTTATCAACGATTCGAAAATCTGCCGCATGGGAACGCGAGTCGGCACCCACACCGAACCCAAACACGAAGAAAACAAAGGTGAAAAAAACGGGTACGCGCATCATGAGGCTCCGAGTTGAAAAAACAATTGTCCGACAATCCCAAGGGTTAAGCGATCGGCATCGTCGAACCCGAACGCGATAACTCATCATGCCACCGGACCGTCTCCACCGCGTTCTGGCACGTCATGATAGAGCCTATCGTCGCAATGAACCGGCAGGATGAGAACCCTTCAGATTCCCGTTCATAGCGCCGCACCCATTGCTCGCGGTCGGGCATTCGATCGGCCGACAACGGCCACACACCCGGTCGCGGTTTCATATGATCGTCGATTCCAATCCGCCATGGTTTCGGTGAAACTCGTGCCCGAAAACAATTTTGATTGAAACACATCCGGGCATAAATCGGGTCCGTCTCGATCGCTTTGAAAAACGCCCGTACCGCATCACCGCGAGGATCGAATGTGTCGTGCGTCACCAACACCCGCCACCCCCGCGGCGTCTCGTACAAACGCATCGACCAATCCCGATTTCGGTTGGCGAACCGTTCGATCCGTTTTCTTGCCACCTGTTTCGGCGACACACGAATCTGATTGAGCACCCAATGCCACCCGCTGCCCACGATCACGACGACGAACAACGCGCCGAGCAAAAACAACGAAACCGATCGCAACTCCGCGTTCTCCCACGCCGCGAATCCATACGCCACGAGATAGACCAAAAACGTGTACTTGTACGCCGAGGCGCTCCAATCATCGAGTGCGTCGACATCGGCGAACAACACATCGGGCGTGTTCAAGCACAACGCCCCGTACGCGTTTCGCGTTAACACTGCGTCACCCCTGCGGGCCACGATCTCCTCGCGAATCGGCAATCCGTCGGCCCCGTTGTACGGCACCTTTGGCTCACGCAAATCCGTCGGCTCATCTGACATGATCTGCTCGACGGCCTCGTCGATCCGGGCGTCGGCGTGTTCGTCCGCCTGGGACTGCCCCTCGTCGGACCAACCGAACCGCCGTACCGTGATCTCGTGCTCGTCGACACGGACGGTCCGTTTCGCTTCAGCCCAATAACTCGGAACGATCATCTTTTCTCGATCAACTCAAACGTAAAAACAATTGGCAACGCGATAACGCCACGCAGGGGCAAGCTCAGGGAATCGTCTTGAACCCGGCAGGCGGTTTGGGATTCGAACCGATACCGCGTTCATCTTTCAATTTCATCCAATCGTCCGCGTATTCATGTTCATGCACCAGTCGCGACTGCACGTTCTTCGAATCGATCGAATCGATTACATAGACACTCAGTGGGATTTCCGCGTTGGGGTCGTCGTCGAATTTATAAACGAGTCGACCACGCAAAAACCATTTTCCGCGAACAACTTTGACGGTGTGTGTCTTCTCCGTCAAATCCTGATCGATGCTGCGGGCGAGGAACGTTCCGCCGCTGGATCGTTTGTACGTCCAGAAAGAATGAAACTCGTCATCGATAGCCGAACCGTGCCAGAGTCCTTGCATCTCCTTCAACTGATTCGGCAACGGTTCGGCCGTCGCCAGTTCGTCGTACTGCGTGCGGACCTTCCGCAGCATTTCCTCTTCGAATCCCGAAATCGCTTTCAGCATTTGCGGTGACATTTTCGTCGGTGCGACGGGTTTCTCGGCGTCCTGACCGTACACGTTGAACGCAGAAAACGCAGCCAGCATCAACCCGAAAATAGCTGCTCGGATGTGAATTTGATTCAGCAAGAGCGACATGAAATGAACCTGTTGAAGGTGGAGGATGATTGGCAAATTAAGGCTGCGATCATCCTACCACAATACCAACTACACGATCCCTTGGGCGCCGCATCCGCCGCGTGGCACAGGCCGGATGAAGGACTTTAAAGGAGGCCCATCCGACAGAAAAGATCTTTTCCATGGGTCGCTCGGTTCCAGTGGATGGCGGATCGACGCCGAAGCGGCTTGATCTGATCTACTCACTCCGAATCGGAATCCTGCCATAGCACCACATACGCGATCGCTTGGGTGCGGCATCCGCCGAGGCTCAGGTGGATCGTGTCCACGCCTGCATCGACGGCTCGCTCGTGAGCATTGCCGGTCAACGAGATCGCCGGCCCATTGCCGGGGCGGTTTTGAATTTCAATCTCGGTCCATCGCACGCCCTGACGGTGGCAATGCAAGGCTTTGAAGACCGCCTGCTTCGCCGCCCATCGACGCGAGTAATGACTCGTCGCGTCAGGCAATTGGGCACAATGATCAATCTCGGCTGGCGTGAAGACGCGTTCGAGGAATTGCTCCCCGTGCTGTTGGATCATCTGCGCGATCCGAGCGCATTGCACCAATTCCGTTCCGATCGCGACAATCGCCATGACGTTACCGCAACCCGCACGCCGAACGGGCGCGATCGAGAACATCAGCGGCGACCTCACGCGCCCGCACCGCACCGGCGCTCAAAATATCGTGGACCGTGTCGATGTCCTTGACGAGTTCCTCACGCCGTTGCCGAGCCGGTTCGAAATGCGTCTCGCTCACCTCCGCGACGGCTTTCTTAATCTCGCCGTACCCGAACCCGCCCGCACGGTACTTCTCCGCCATTGCCGTCACCTCTTCGTCGGTCGCGAACAACTGATACAATTCGAATAGATGATCGCCTTCGGGTTGTTTCGGATCCTCCATCGGGCGACTGTCGGTGACGATCCGCATGATCTGTTTGCGGATTTTTTTCACTTCGCCGAACAAGGGCAACGTGTTGTTGTAGCTCTTGCTCATCTTTTGTCCATCGGTACCGGGCACCTTCGCACCGACGTCGAGCGTTTGGGCTTTCGGCATCACGAACGTTTCACCGAACGTGTGATGAAAACTGCCCGCCAAATCGCGACACACCTCGATATGTTGAACTTGGTCAGCACCGACCGGCACAATTTGCGAGTCGTAGGCGAGAATGTCCGCCGCCATGAGAACCGGATACGTGAACAATCCGGCGTCGGCGTTGAGGCCTTTCTCTTTCTTGTCCTTGTACGCGTGGCAACGTTCGAGCAACCCCATCGGCGTGCCCGTCATCAACAACCAAGTCAATTCGGTAACCTCGGGGATGCGAGATTGCACGAACAGCGTGGCTTGGTTCGGGTCGAGTCCGAGGGCGAGCATGTCCAGCGCCGTGTCGATCACGTTATCGCGGAGTTGATCGGGATCGCGAACAGTGGTGAGCGCGTGCAAGTCGGCGATGAAGTAAAAACCGTCGTTGTTTTCTTGCAGGTCGATGTACTGGCGGATGGCACCAAAGTAGTTCCCCCAATGGGGACGACCGGTCGGTTGGATGCCTGAGAGAACACGCATGAGAAATCTAGTTGAGATGAAATTGTTTGTAGGACCATTGTCCCAATTGTCCTTCGGGTACTCGCGTCGCCTTCGGCGACGGGGGCCATTGAGACAATTGTCCTCCAATCCTTAGGACACGCCTACGGCTTGGACGAGTTGTTCGTAGGTGCGTTGACTGTTTTCTTGCGATCCCTGGTTATCGCAGGCGATTTTATACAAGTGCTGGCCGATCGGTGTCGGGTATTTGCCGGTCACACAGGCTTGGCACAATTTTGATTGCGGCAAATCGATCGCCCGAGCGAGTGCTTCGACGGGGAGATACTGCAACGAATCCGCCCCGAGGTCGTCGGCGAGTCGCTGTTGAGCCTCAGGTGTGAGTTCACCGTTGAGCGAAAAATACTTCGGCGCGATCAACTGATCGATCGTGCTCATGTCGATGCCATAAAAACACGGCGCCACGATCGGTGGGCAGGCCACACGGACGTGAATTTCCCGGGCACCGCCGACGTCGCGAATCCGGTCCAGCAACGCGTTCATCGTGGTACTGCGGACGATCGAATCCTCGACGAGGATCACGCGTTTGTCCTTGAGCACCTCACGCAGCGGCGTGTACTTCGCCGCCGCCTTCGCCTTCCTCGCCCGCCCGCCTTCGATGAACGTCCGGCCCGCGTAACGGTTTCGGATCAAACCCTCGCGACACGGGATCGATAACTCATACGCCATCGAGTCGGCCGCCGCTTTACTCGTGTCGGGCACCGGCACGATGATCGTGTCCGGATCGTCCAACGGCACACGACCGAGCGCCCGTTCAGCGTCCGCGAGTTCCCGCCCCAGATTCGTCCGCGTCAGATACACGCTCCGATCGTCTAGCGTGCTGGCCACGTTGGCGAAATAAATCCATTCAAAGAAACAATGCTTCGGCTCCTGCGGTTCCGCGAACTGCTCGATCCGAAATCCGTTCTCCGGGTCGATCAGGATCGCGTGGCCGGGTTGCAACGATTTGATTTGGTCGGCTTGGAAACCGAGGTTCAACAACGCCACACTCTCACTCGCCGCAGCGAACAGCGGCCCCTCGTGGATGTAGCACATCGGTTTGATCCCCAACGGATCGCGGGCGACGAGCATTTCCCCCTCCGCCGTCAACAGAGCGAGCGAGTATGCCCCGTCGAATCCGGCGGTCGCCTGACGCAGGACGTCGATCCACTGGATTCGACCCTGATTAGCCGATAACAATCGACCGAACTCGTGCAAGATAATTTCGGTATCGGTATCGAGTGTCAAATGGTAATCACCGTCGGCGAGCAACCGTTGTTTCAACAACGCGTAGTTCGCCAATTGGCCGTTGAAACAAAAACTGAACCACTTGCGTTTATGAATATGTTGCCGCTCGAACGGTTGAGCGTAATTCCGGTCGTCTTGGCCGCACGTCGCGTAACGAACGTGCCCGATCGCCGCCGATCCGGCGAGGGAACTCATCAACGAATCCGCTTTCGCCCGATGGTTCAGCCGAAACACCTCCGTCACCGTGCCGACGTCTCGCAACGTTTTTATCAATTCCGGCCGATCCGAAGCGTACGTGCTCATGCCAGCGGCGAGTTGGCCGCGGTTTTGGATGTCCAGCAACATGCGAGGCATCAGGCGAGAAATTTGACGCGGTCCGTCGTCGGTGCAGATCGGACTGCGACCGCGACCGGAAAGATGATAGATCGCGGCGACGCCACATTCGTGGTTCAGTTCGGCCATGAAAATAAAGTTCGCGTGATGAGCGGATGGCTGAGAAGAATTTTCGACCGGCAGAAAGGTTCCACCGGTACTCCGAGTTTACCGGTATCGCGAAAGAACGCAATTCAGTGTCCTCACCTAGATTGCCTATTTTCATAGATGGAGTCCGAATCGGCACCGGTTTTTTCGGCTGGGGACGCTTGATCGGTTAAGAGTTTTCTTTTCCACATCACCCCCCAGGCGACGAGTGCGGCGAGCACCAACGTCATCCCCGCCGCCGACGCTGCGATCGGAATCCGCTGCAACAACAGCAACGGCAACCCGACCGTGATCATCCCCCCGCCGATGAACGGAGCCGACAAGGGCGCCGCCAACGCGTATTGCTGGGCCGCCTTCGTTCGCAATTCCGGATCGATCACCCGCAACAAAACAAACCCCGTCGCCGTCGTGCCCGTCGACATGCCGAAATTGATCAACCCCAGCTCGAACCAATGACTCTCGGGCAGAATCCGCCGCGAAAGAACCAACAAACAGAACGTCGACCAAACTGCGCCGCCCAGGAACAACCCCAACATCGGCACCCATAACGACGCCACCACCGCGAGGTTCAACGTCACCACGGCCGCGACGACCAACAAATCCATACTCGCCCCCACCAACCGGTTGATCGTGACGTGATCAATCCACCGCTCGTCCGCCGTTTTCACCACAAGAAAACGTACGATCGCGCCGCCGAACAGCGTGTAAATGAACAACGGGAACGAACCCACGATTGAGGCCACCTGCAACCGAGATTTCAGCATCAGATCCCCCGTCTCACTCGCGACCCGCCCCACATCGAGCACCGGCGTTTGCGAAAACAGCCGCGACGCATCGATCACCGAGGCCGCCGAATCGACACACCACTGCAAACCCAACCCGATCGAAAAAGCCAACATCAACCAAACGAGCTGCATCAACAACGGTTCGATCGCATCACCGATTCTGGCCCTAGACACGCGTTCTTCATCCTCCCCCAAGGAGGATTGGACCGGTTCGGGCTGAGGAGGTTTCGCCCTCGGTTCCCCCACTCTCATCCCACTCGCCCCGGCGACCCAACCGCGTCGCATGCCCACTTCGATCCACAAAATCCCCGACACCAGCCCGTAAACCAACCCCGACGTCGCCATTAAAATCCCAAGGTCGAGCCCCTCGTCCAAACCGATCGATCGATGCGAAAACACCGTCCCCATCGCCGCCGCCGTCCCATGCCCGCCGGCGAACCCGGTCTCGATCAACATCGCTGCGGCGGGCGGTAAACCGAATTGCGGCCCGACCCACCAACACACCAACCACAACCCGACGACGGTCTGCCCCAGCACGATGATCCAAACCATTAACGCCTCACGGCCGACCGGCGAAAAACCGTTGCCGCTTTTCTCATCGCGATCCGACGCTGCCTCCGGCGCCCGGCTCAACAACATGCCCGCGAACACCACCGCGATCAACCAACCCGGCCAAGTCCTCAGGTTCGCCATCGCGGTTTTCTCAAACGCGAAAACGCTCCAAGTCCACGCTGTCGGTCCGGCAACGCTCTCGCCGATCTCCAACGCCGGATTCGAAACGCTCCACAGCAACACCTGCCAAACCAACAACCCGAGCGCCCCCGCGATCAACGAAGCCGGAATGCGAGCGGTCGCCAAAAATCGAAACCGCCGGCGCAGCACCACGCCCACGACCAACAACACGGTGGTAAGAACAATCGCTCCGAGCATCAGATAGTTTCAATCATTTCGTGAGCCGTTTTGGCGCTAGCCACGGTTATCGTGCAATGACGGTGATATCAATCTCACCTCCGGCGGCGCCATCGGACTCGTCACGGGCGAAGGCACGTTGCGAACGAAAAAAGAACCCCACGACCACCACCACGATCGCCCAGGCCATCACCGGCGAATTCGAAAGACCGCGCGACGCACGGAACCGCTGCCAGCGTACCCCAATCAAAATCACCAGCAACCCGATCACCAACAACGCGTTGCTACGTACCGCCAACCCGAGATCGCCATGCACGAGCGCTGTTACCACTCGCGTCCCGCCGCAATCCGGGCAATGCCAACCCGTTATCTGGTGGAACATGCAACTCGGCATCCACCCGTACTGCGTCGGCGGGTACGCACGCACCAACGCAAACACGCCCACGGCCCCAATCACCGCGGCGGCAACGAAACCAAACGACCGAGAACCCCCATCAACCGTTCCCGCAAAAACAGGTTGTTCCAACTCGCTCGTACTATCATCCACAAATCAAAAATCTTCCGGCCCACCAAAAGCCAAAAGCCAAAAAGCCAACTACCGCGATGCGTTGAACAAACCCACGAACCGGTCGACCAATTGATCCCTCGTCGACTCCTCCAACCCCATGCTCGCAAACACCACGTCAACGCTCTCGGCCAACCCATCGAGTTCCGCACGATCGATCACCCCGTCATCGTTCCGGGCACGCAAATAATCGCCCGCGAAATTCATCACCGACGAAAAACTCGGCAACGAAAGGTCCGCCGCACGAATTTGATCGATCAAATCACCCGCCGTCGAAAGAATCCCCATCGCCCCTCCCGAATTCAACTCACCGCCCGCATCCGGTTGACTCCCGAGGCGGGCCAACGTGTCCGCGATATCCGCGAGCGGTCGCGACAACGCCGGCAGATCCGCGATCGCACGTCCTGGCAAATTCTCCACAATCCGCTGTACGCGATCGAGCACCCGGCGAACGTCCTCCGTTTCTACGCCCGCAGTCCGGACGATCGATTCCACCTCGTCCCACACCATGTTGACCCGAGTCGTGTTCACTCCGGCGCTATGCAACACCTCGGTCACGTCCGTACGGATCGCCGACATCTCCCTCGTCGTCAGGTCGCGATCGGCCAGCGATGCACGAGCCGTTTCCACCAACCGAGCGATCGACAATGTCGAGGGACGCTCCGCCTCACCGGCGATCCCGGCAACACCCTGGATCACCCGAGCGATCCGCTCGGCGGGAATGTCACCACGGATTCGCATCGTGTTCAAACCCGACAACAGATCGCCGACGAGACCACGCATGTTGCCACCGATCTCGCCACCGCCGAGCACACCGCCCACACCACTGGCGAATTCCCGGTTGAATTGCGGCAACCGATCCATCACTGCATCGACCACCGACTCGACACCCTCGTTGAGCCGATTGATCACGCGCAGTGCGTCGACCGCCGTCACCTCACCGTTGCCGTCGGTGTCGAGACGCCCTACCGAATCGAACACCGAATCGACGAGTTCATCGACACTGTTGCGGAGGCTCTCACTCTCAACGGACGAGGAAGCGTTGATGTAGTTGATGATTTGCAACGCATCGACGGGCGAGACCTGCCCGTCCGCATTGACGTCCGCCGCGATCAAGCCCGCGATCGCGTCGGTTCTCGCGACCGCCTCCGCATCGATCGTTTCGATCCCATCAGCCGCGAGCAAACGACGATCCTCTAAATTTTCGAGTCGCGACCTGCGAAGAGAATTCGGTGTGAGCCGTCGTGACATGTTTCGTAACCCAAACGAGGAGAGGAATCCCCCGCCAGAATACTCGATTTCCCAACGCAATGACATCACGATTCTACTCAGAAAATTCTCGCCGCATGATTTCGTCCACCACACCTCCCGTCATCGCCCGCAGTCACAACCAAACGTGTTATAACCTTGCCCACACACTCGTTTTCATTCGTTTCGGGAACCCATCTTGTCTCAAGAAACCCACTCGGTCCGAGCCTACCAGTACCTGCGGAATCGGCTGATCTCGGGAGATTTCCAGCCTGGAACGCGTTTGCTTTACGGCCCGATCGGCAAACAGATCGGTGTCAGTGCGACGCCGATTCGCGAAGCCGCTGCGAGGCTCGCCAACGAGGGTTTTGTCGAACTGATCCCCCAAATCGGCGCCGTCGTCCGCAATATCGGAAGCGACGAGTTGATCGAAATTTACGGCGTTCGTGAAATTATCGAACCGGGAGTCTCCGCCATGGCGGCCCGCAAGGCCACCGAGGAACAGATCGCCGCGATCGGCGATGAAATGGCCAACATGATCGTCGCGACGCAGCAGCACCGGGACGCGGACGTCGAAATCGACGACGACGGCAATGTAATCCAGAGCGAAGGCAAACGAGCGTTCGACCAAGCCGATTACGCGTTTCATATTCGTGTTTTCGAAGCGACCGGAAACCGAGCGATCGTCCACACGGCCACGCAGTCGCAAGTCCTGACGCGAGTGTTCGGGCTGCGTAAACACATTCACGACGCCGAATCGATGCAAAACACCTGCGACCAACACCAACGCATTTTCGACGCGATCGAAGCCCGCAACCCCGACGCCGCCTTCGCCGCCGCCGTCGTACACGTTCAATACGGACTCGAAAAATGCCTCATCGCGATGAAAGATAAAGACTGACGTCTAGCTCGACTCTCTGAGTCGAGTGTTGTCGTAGCTCGACTCTTTGAGTCGAGTATTGTCGTAGCTTGACTCTTTGAGTCGAGTGTTGTCGTAGCTCGACTCTTTGAGTCGAGTGTTGTCGTAGCTTGACTCTTTGAGTCGAGTATTGTCGTAGCTTGACTCTTTGAGTCGAGTATTTTCTGTAGCTTGACTCTTTGAGTCGAGTATTTCTAGATGCCCGACTCAAAGAGTCAGGCTACGAATCCCTCGCTAACGCGTCGGGTTATCATTGCGACTCCCCCCGAAAAACTCTCACCCGGTTCTCCCCAAAATGAAACCTCTCCCCGCACTCGTGTGCGTCCTCCTGCTCGCCTGCACCCTCCCCCGCGCCACCGGCGACGACACCAATCCCACCACCAAAATCCCCGAAGGCAAACTCACCTCCGGTGTCTTCGACCAAAGCAAGATCTTCCCCGGCACCACCCGCGACTACCGCGTCTACGTCCCCGCCCAATACGACCCCGCCGAACCGGCCAACCTGATGGTGTTCATGGACGGGTTGAACTACGCCAAACTCGACGGTCCGTTTCGCACCACCACGCGACTCGACCAACTCATCGCTGACGAATCCATCCCCGTCACCGTCGCCGTGTTCGTCAACCCGGGAAAAGTCCCCGCCACAATCCCCGGTGCAACCGAGCGCAGTAACCGATCGTTCGAATACGACTCACTCTCGGACCGTTACGCCCGGTTCCTCGTCGACGAATTCTTACCCGTCGCACTCGACGGCATCCAGGTTTCCGACGATCCAGGGCGGCGGGCCCTCGTCGGCATCTCCTCCGGCGGGATCGCCGCATGGACCGCCGCTTGGGAAATGCCTGAGCAATTCGGCAACGTCATCTCCCACATCGGCAGCTACACCAACATCCGTGGCGGATGGGCCTACCCCGGATTGATCCGCAAGACCAAAGACAACCCGAAACCGATCAAGATCTATTTGCAAGAAGGCAAAGACGACCTCAACAACCTGTTCGGCAACTGGCCGCTGGGCAACCAAGACATGTCGGCCGCGCTCCGCTACGCCGGTTACCACAGCAAACTCGTCATCACCGAAGGCGGCCACTCGGGCAAATTTGCCGGCCAAGACCTCTCCAACGCACTGCGATGGATTTGGTCCGACGACGCCCCGAGCGACCCGATCGAAAACAATCAAACCAAACCCGAATGGAACCCGCACCCCGACGCGATCGAGCGTGACGACGTTCCCCAAGGCACCGTCGTCAACATGCCGCCCTGGGAATCCGACATCTTCGAAAATACGATTCGCAATTGGTGGGTGTACGTCCCCGACCAATACGACGCGGAGCAACCCGCCGCCCTGATGGTGTTCCAAGACGGCAAACGCATGTCCGATAAAAAAGGCCGCTGGCGAATCCCCACCGTGCTCGACAACCTCATCGCCGCCGGAGCGATGCCGCCCACGATCGCCGTCTTCCTCGACCCCGGCCACCACAAAAACAAACCGAGCGTCAAAAACAAATCTTCCAACCGCAGCTACGAATACGACAACCTCGGTGATCGCTACACGCGATTCCTTCTCGAAGAAATCCTGCCCGTCGTCGAGCAGCGTTACAACGTTTCGGACGACCCCGCGATGCGAGGAATCGGCGGTTCGAGTTCCGGCGCGATCTGCGCCTTCACCGCCGCTTGGAACCGCCCCGACGTATTTTCCAAAGTCTATTCCAGCGTCGGCAGTTTCACCAACATCCGCGGCGGCGACGCCTACGCCTCCCTCGTCCGAAAAACCGAACCCAAACCGGTCCGCGTTTACATGGCCGACACCAGCGGCGACATCGACAACGCGTTTGGCAGTTGGCCGTGGGCGAACCAGTTAATGGCATCGAGTCTGGACTACATGGGCTACGACGCCCGGTTCGATTGGGCTGAAGGATACGCCCACAACGCCGACTACGGCAGCGCCCGATTCCCCGACGCGATGCGTTGGTTATGGCGTGACGAAACCCCCGCACCCAAAACCGACACCAGCGGCGATTTGCGAGGCGACCTCACCCTCGTCGATCTGCTGATCCCCGGTGAATCGTGGCAAGTCGTTGCCGACGAACTCGGGTTCGCCGACGCCACCTGTACCGACTCGGCCGGCAATTTTTACTTCTGCGACATGAAATCTCCCGCGATCTACCGCGTCGACGCTGCCGACCAAAAACGCACGCAAGTCGCAACCGTCTCTGTTAGCGGTCTGGCGTTCGGCCCCGACGGTGTTTTGTACGGATGCGAAGGCAAACAAAAACGCGTCATCGCCATCGACGTGCAAACCGGCGACACCCGCACGATCGTTGAAAATGTCGCACCCAACGATCTCGTCGTCACCCCCGACGGATTCATTTTGATCACCGAAACCCGAATCAAACACGTCACCCGGATCGATCCGAAGACCGGCGAAACCACCGCCGTCGACACCGGCATCAACCGCCCCAACGGGATCGTCCTTTCCAACGACGGCGGCACCCTCGTCGTCTCCGACCACGGCGGCGAGCACGCATGGATGTTCCGCGTCGGTCCCGGCGGAACACTCGACGCAAAAATCCCCGCGTTGACGTTACGATTGCCCATCGACACCAACGGCGAATTCCAATTCAACAAACCGCCACCTTACCTCGCCGCATCCAAAGGCGATGGGGCCGCCGTCGACGCGGCCGGTCGTTACTACATCACCAGCAGCGAGGGGGTGCAAGTCTTCGATCCGACGGGCCGGTTATGCGGCGTCATCCCCGCACCGAACCCTCAACAACCGTTGACAAGTTGCGTGATGAGCGGTCCCGATCCAACGTATTTGCACATCACCAACGGCAACGTCGTCTACCGCCGCAAACTCAACGTGAAAGGCCCCTGATCGAAACTCCCTTCTGATCCCGGATCAACCTCCCGAACGCACACGGCGCGAGCGTGGATCTCCGAGCCAAAGCACCACGCGTTTCCCGTTCGTAGAGCGATTGTCGTTCGGCTCTCTGAGCCGACAACGTTCCTCACGCCAATGCGTCCGCAATCGGTTCGGAGAACCGAGCGACAATCTCACGCGATAATGTCGCGTCGATTCTTGACGTAGTCCCACAACACGAACCGGTCGAGATCCTTGCCGCTGGTGAAAAAGACCCGCCCGCGAGTCGATTGGGCCATCCGGTATGCGAACCGAATGTCCTCCTCGCTCTGCGACCAACTCGGGATCAGGAAAATGTTGATCGTGATGCCTTCCTTGTGGCACAACGCCGCCTCTCGCATCGTCGCTGCCTCGGTTTGCGGGTCCGGCGGATACAACATGTACAACGTCTCGCCTTCAAAGTGCGCCGTCGGCAATCCGTCGGTGATTAACACGATCTGTCGGTTCGGTGTGTCACAATTGGCGAGGTTTCGCCGGGCGAGTTGCAAGGCGTGTTGAATGTTGGTGAAGTGCGGATGGATTTGGTGCTCGCTGATCTCCGGGTTGCTCATGTCGCACTTCAACCGCACCCACGGATCGTGGATCGTCACCTGTTTCGGCATGCACTCGATGATCTCACCAGGCGAACGTAATTTCGCGAACGTATACATCTCGATGAACCGGAGGAAATCGCCGGGATATTCGCTGTTGATCAATCCCTGTAACGCGAGGGCCATCCGTTTGACGTTGATGTATTGCCCGTCGTATCGCATCGATCCGCTCATGTCCATGATCACAGCGGTGGCGCACTTCGGGTGGTTGCGTGTTTTGTGCACGACAATGTCATCACTGTGCAACCGCAGCGGTCGTGTGTCACCGTTACGAATCAACGCGTTGATGATCGTTTGTGGCAGATCCAAATTCGCGACGCTGTCACCGAACTCGTAGGGTTTAGTCTGCTGCAATTCAACGGCCCCCTCACCGACGACGTCGCCTTCGTGCCGCCCGCTCCGCGACGGGTCCAATTCGCTGAAGATCCGCTCCAACAATCGTCCTTGGAAAATTTTGTATGCTTGCGGCGTCAACGTGAACCCCGACCCGTCGGCGTTGCGTTCGAGGCCTTGCCGTTCGGCTTGCTCTCGCAGCAGATTCTCGACCTGATTTCGCATCTCTTCGAGTTGTTCCATGTCACCGGGTTGCGCGAACTCGGAGAGCATCTCCATATCGATGATACCGATCTGGGCGGTCTTATCGGCTTCGTCGAGTTGAGCGAGGAGTTTGTCGATCTTTTCGAGTTCTTCTTTGATCTCCAGAGCCTTGGGAACCGTCATCGACTCATTGCCGGTAAAGTCGTACTTCGTGGCCAGTTCCTCGATGTTGTGTTTGTCCGCCATCGTCGCACCGGTGGCGAGCAAGTCGCGGGCGAGGTCGCCGTTGTCGTCGCCGGTTTGGTACCACAACCGCTCGATCAGGAACGGTTGTTCTTGGGCAACTGCGGTGCGGAACAGTTTCTCCATTTCCGCGGGCGGTTTGACGCGACCGGCGGCCTTGAGGAACGCCTTGCGGGCTTTCTTTTGAACGGATCGGGACTCGTAGGTTTCGAGGATTTTGCGTTTGCGTTCTTCGAGTAGCGCGCGGAGGAAATCGATGCTCGGGCCGAGGCCCGCGATCTGGGACGGATCGAGCCGAACGGCGTTGGCGAGTTGCTCGTCGGTGAGGCTGCTGAAATTGCCGTACATCAACGCCTGCTCGAACGCCGGCGAGACCAGATCCGGTGGCGGTTGCGACGGGGGCGGGAACGCGACAGGATCGTATTTCTGGTAAGCGTGAATCACGCCACCGAACCGTTGAGAAGACATCAAAAGAAATCGCGAATAGGAAGAAACGGATGAACTCGGCAAACACAACCTACCGTAGCAAATGGAAAAGCGGTATTCGAACAAGGACTTCTTCACCCTCCCGGCTTGCGGGCTTGTACCGCCACTTCAATCTCGTAAGAACGATTAAATTAAGATTCATCCGGCGGACGCGTGCGCCGGAGGTTTTCCGGGCATGACTGCAGTGTCCAACGAGATTGGTGCCTGAGTAGGGATGCTGGTAGACTACGTGAGCCGGAATAAACGCAGTCGAGCTCTGCAGAGGTGCCACTGGACAAGGGATATCTCGGTCGCCAGCGTCTTCCTGCAAAAGCGGTGCGCCCATGGTGCCGCCGGTCCTCGGCGGATTTCGGCGGATTTCGGTTCACCGAGGACGATTTTTTATCAAATCATGGGACACGGGAGCCATGCCTTGAAAAACCTCGATCCTGGGGTCGGCGCACGCTTCGGTCGGATGAACCCGAAAACTCGGCCTGGAATCTGCGCACGCTTCGGTTGGATGAGCCTAAATTAAGCACATCGTCACAATTATTTCGGCGTAACCACGTAGCAGCGTCTCTCTGAGACGCTGGGAATTGCGAGTCTCAGAGAGACTCGCCTACGTGAGGTTCTGCCGAACCTTTTCCCCCGATGTGCTTAACAGCCCGGCTTGGCCGAGAGGGTGAAGTCGTCAACACGCCGGAAGTCGCCCCTACTCACTTCGGACCTGCTCAACCGGTTCGGCGGTTTTCACCGGTTCGGCAGTTTTCACCGGTGCGGGCATAACCCAGGGGCCGGTGGTTTCGCCTCGGACTTGACGGAGGTATTGGCTGATCCGCTCGTGGGCGTACCCTTCCCCGCCGCCGCGACGCATCAGTGTGGCCATGGCCGACAAATGGCTGCCGAAATCCGCCATGCGGGAATGACGCACGCGACGCGGTCGCCCGAAAATCGGCAGCAACATCAGGCACAACACGATCCCGAGGAACGCGGCGTGCATCGTGATCAACGCCAGCGGCATCTCTGTCATCAATTCCCAACCGTTGGACCTCGGCACGCCGGGCTTCGCCGAGGAAACCGGAATCGGGAAATTATCGCTCGACAAAAACGCGATCTCCAATCGCGCCTCTTCGCCCGCGTCGCCGACCCGGTGGATCTCGCCATTCAAACGGGTCGCCATCTGACGGCCCTCGTCACCCGTTAACGCAAAATTCGTCAACAATCCGCCGCTGGAGACAACCAAGATTTGGGAATCCTTCCACGACGGGGAACTGATCCGAGCGAGCGTCGTGACCGTGTCGGTTTCTGCCGACGGTGCGGCTGGTTCGGTGACGACGGGCATGAAATCGCGTGTCTTTTTATTGTTTGTTTTGGAAGTCGTCTTGTCGGGGTCAAACAAGTCCGAGGCTGCGACGTCCTCCCACTGCTCCTCGGTGAGTTCGCCGTCGGAAGCGTTGGCGGCATCATCCGGCGTGGTTTCTTTCGTCGGCATATCGTCAAATGAATCCTTCGAACCGGATTTCGTTACCGACGAACCCGTCCGAGATTGCAATGTGAAATCAGTCGATCGTCGCTGCGGCAATCGCGTGCGGTACGGCAACGCGTCGGCCACAAACCAATCCGCAACCCGCAAATCCGAGCGTTCGGAATCGGTCATCAATCGCTCGTTGATCTGTTTGGCGAGTCGCCTGCGGTAGGCCAACCGCTGCATCGGGGGGGCGATCTCGGCGGCCTCGCGGAAGTACTCCTCCGTGCTGCCCTCGTCGGGGACGATGAAAACCAACGTGCGATCGCCCTGCTTCAACCAACGGTCCATCCAATCCGTGATTTCTTTCTGATTGGCCGGTGGCCAACTTTTTGGAATCCAAACGATCGCGTCGTTCTGTTTCTCGCGATTGGACAATCGCATCAAATTGCGAGAGCGAACCGAAACCGGCGCCGGTTCGGTGATGCCCTCCTCCAACGTCGTGCGGAGGGCACCGAAACCGTTGATGCTTTTTTGGCCGGACGAGCCTGCCGTTTCGCCGAATTTCGTATCGAAACGCGAGCAACCAGCGATCGTCATCGTTGCGACGCACAGCAATCCGATTCGAGTCAGTTGCGGGATGTTCATGCCGTTGCCGTTCCGCCGTTACTGATGATTTGTTCGATCCGAAGGTTGTCTTGCCACAACGGTTCGAACATCTCCGCCGTGATGCTGTGTTTGCCGAAATACGATTGCTCGAACGCTCGGGCGGTTTGCCCGAGTTGATCGCCGACGTCGGTGTGAGATTGCCGCGTTTCGCGAACGTATTGGTTGTTCGTTTTCCAACGTGACAATCGCAACCATCCGATCCGGTCGAGCAGCAACAGTTGATGCCCGTAAAGAAAAATAATCGCCCGATCGAAATCGCCCGCATTCATCAACCGTTCCAACTCCGCACGCGGGTTCACGTTGGTGTCTCGCAGTTCGGCCGGCAGTTTGGCGATCCGTTGTTTGGTTTGCTCGTCGAGCGAATGATGCTGGACGGCGGCGGAGTTGACGAGATCGGGCCGGAATTCGAACGCGCTGTTGGCAAACAGGTAAACCAACATTGCCACCAAAGCTCCGATCAACAACAACAAGAAGAACCAACCGATCACGTTCCAAATCGTGATCCCGCTGTACCACGACGTAACAGCGGGCTTCGCAGCGGCGGGAGCGGCTTTCGCGGCAGGTTTTTCGGGTTTAGGCAACCAACGGCTGTCGCGGTTCTCCGAGTCCACGCGGCTGTCTTCCAGTTCGATCGGACGCAGCGATCGGGTGTCCGAATCGAACCAGACCGAATCGGCCACAACAGGCGTATCGTCGATCGCGGGCGAATCGGCAACGGCGGTGCCGCCGATCGAAAGTGCGATCAAGAATCCGAGCAGGAGCAAGACATTGGTGATCACGGAAGCCGCACCCGGAGCGTTCGCACCCGGACCAGCCGATGCCGATGCCGGAGCCGTGGGCAGCGGGGCCGCTGGAGTCGCGACTGGCGTCGGAGTATTCGGGCGCACCGGGACGTCCATCGCATCCTCGCCGAATTGACGGATCGCTTCGGCACGGATCGCCAGCTCCACTTCCCAACCTTCTAACCGGATTCGGGCATCGAGATAATTCAACAATTTCACCACCACACTGAACGACGCGATCAACCATAAAGACAGGGGAAAGAAAACGTGCATCGCCAGCGCGTCGGGCGCCCACACGCCGAACAACAACCCACGCAACCACACCATCGAAAAGAACAAACACGCCAGCAACACGAACAACGTCATTGAGATCGTCAAAAACCGACCGCCCAGTTCGCTCGCCATCGGGGAGTGCAACGCTTTGGAACGCCGCTTGAGCGTGATCACGTGCTCGGTCTTGCCTCGGATCGGGCACCGTTCGAGCACGATCATTTCGCCGACGAACGGACGGCTGCTGCGGACGAGCGCCGCCAGAAGCATGAAACAGATCGGCACGAACACGTCAAAGAACCCGCTGGCGGGTTGGTCCCATCGCAGCGCCACGACCAGCATCGCGGGGATCGCCAAGCGTTTGACCCCGAGCACCCACACCAACGGCCAGAACATCGCCCGCACGTCACGAATCGTTTTTCGCAGCGTGGGCTGTTTTTCGAAGATCGATTGACCGAGCGAGTAGGTCGTCAACGCACCGGCGATCGGCGTTTGCAAAAACACCAACGTGATCATCCAGAACACGTATCGATACTGCTCGAAGACAGCGTCGGACTCGAACACGCCTTCGCCTAAGAAAGCTGCGGGCAGCCAACCGAGCAGAATCGCGTTGGCAACGATCCATGCGAACGCCCCTAAAAAGAAGGCGTGGAAAAACGCGTGCGGGTAGCGGCGGATCATCAGCAGCGCCAGGTCGCCGATCTCCGACAACGTGCGAACGCGAATCGTGACGTGGGTTCGATCGAGTTGCACGAGGAGCCTAACCGCTTCGGACAGGAGAACGTTGAGTACGTTGGGCACGCGGGAACCCGAGCACCACAAAATAGAAACTGATCATCGCCGAGGACATGATCGCCCATCCGGCCTTCAACAAATACGGCGCCGGACTCGGTGACAAAAACCCTTCGGTGAACGCTGCCATGACAAATAACGTCGCCGCCGCCGCCATGATCGGAACGCTTTGGTGCGCTGATTGCCGCATCGAATCCATTCGCGTCAAACCGTTGGTTTGGAACAACCCGATCCCGAGTCGCAACCCGGCAGCCGCCGACAACGCGATCGCGGTCAATTCGAACGGGCCGTGGGCGGTCACGAAGTGAAAGAAATTTTCACTGCCGCCGACGTCCTCCCGCGCCATGTATCCGAAAATCGTCCCCAGCGCGACGCCGTTGTACGCGAGAATCACCAAACACGGGACTAACAGAATTCCGAACGCGAAGCACTGCAACCCGATGCCCGTGTTATGCCGGATGTAAAAACCGGACATCATCACGTAATGATCGAGCCCCTTGTCGATCGGTTGATCGTACATGAGCTCGACCGCTTCGAGTTGCTCGGTGCCGACGACGTTGGCGGCGAAATCGGGGAACAGTGTTTGTTCGTATCCGAGGTACATCGTCAACGCGAACAAACCGAAGAACACGATCGTGGCGATACGGACGCAGGGATCGGAAAAAATCTGTTGCGGCGCGTCACGAAACACCAGGTCGAAAAAACCGACGGGCGAGAATTTCCCTGAACGATACAACTGGTTGTGCGAGCGAGCGACGAGTCGGTGGAGGTACGTCACTGTCGCGGGGGGGAGGTGGTACGCGTCAGCCAGCGCGAGGTCGGCGCACGCGCCCCGGTACAACGTCGCGAAACGCACGATGCCGTAGGCGCCGTCGTACTCCTTGCCGGCTTTGGCGGTCTTGCCACCGACCTCCATGGCCTCGCACAGACGTTCGAGTTCCTGCCAATTGCCACGCCGTTTTTCGAGCAGTTTCGCGATGTTCATGCAGTGAAATTCACTTTCATAGAGTCATTCAGCAGTCAGTGCCTCGATCAGTTCACTTTCGACCTGAGCGGGTTGGTATTCACGGACCCAAATGTTTCGGAATCGGACCGGGTTGCCGTGGTCTTGGATCGAGATCGGTCCCTTCGGTCCGTGGGCATTGTACTGCGGTGCGCGGTTGAACGGGGTGTCGCCTTTCAATTCGAAATGGTTCAACACCAACACGCCGTTGTGCGTGGCGGTGATGTACGCGGGCGAAGCCAGTTTACCAGCTTCGTCGAAACGCGGGGCGGTCCAAAAGATGTCATACGTGTTCCACTCGCCCGGCGGACGCATCGCGTTGACCGCTGGCGGGGTTTGTTTGTAAATCGCTGCGGCTTGGCCGTCGAAATACGTTTCGTTGTCGTAGGAATCGAGCACCTGTATTTCGTAACGGCCCATCATGAAGATACCGCTGTTGCCTCGGCCTTGGGATTTGCCTTTGGGCGGCGTCGGGGCGGACCATTCGACGTGGAATTGGCAATCGCCGAACTCCGCTTTGCTCCGCACCATGCCTTTGCCGGAGATCAGGATATTGCCGTCGGTTTTCCAGTTCTCGCCGTTGTTCCATTTGGCAACGTCCTCGGGACCGCCGTACAACACGATGGCATCGGACGGCGGGGCGCTGTCAGTTTCTCCCGGCGTGATGACCTTCGGTTCGGACCAAGTGATGCCGGAGAGGTATTCCTCGGCCGTTGCAGGGCAGGCGATCACGAGCAAGGCGAGGGTGGCAAACAGGTTTGAGATTTTCATTGGTGGGGCTCAGGGGGGAGGGAATTACGTTAGCCTTTCTAGGCTGACATGAATTGGTATGTCAGGCTAAAAGCCTGAACTATTTTAATCGACAACGACCTCGAAAATGGCTTCGATCTCGACGGCCATTTTGCTAGGAAGTGAATTCGTCCCGACGGCGCTGCGAGCACCCACGCCGGCCTCGTTGCCGAACACCTCGCGGAACAACTCGCTGCAACCGTTGATCACGGCGGGTTGTTCATCGAACGATTCGGTACACCGAACCAAACCCAACAGTTTCACCAACCGTCCGATCCGGTCCAACGATCCGAGATGCCCACGCAGGGTCGACAACATGGCCAGCCCGACCAAGCGAGCTGCCGCGCGACCGCTGTCGACGTCCAGGTCCGCGCCCAGCCGACCGGTCATCAAGTAACCATCGCTCTGCACCGGCCCGTGACCGGAAAGGTAAACGAGATTCCCGACTTGGACGATCGGTCGGTACAACCCGAGCGCCTGGGGTGGTGGTGGCAGTTCGAGTTTCATTTCGAGGATGCGGGCGTCGTAACTCATGAGTCGGCCTTTTTCGGTGCGTCCGGTTTCGGTGATTGGGATGCCGGAGCTGCGGACGGGTTTGGAACGGCGGCAGGTTTTGGCGGTTCGGTTTCTTGGGTTTCCGATTGCTTGGTTTCGGGTTTCTGGGCTTCTTCTTTCTTGACGTCTTCCTTCTGGGGTTCTTCCTTCTGGGGTTCTTCCTTCTGGGGTTCTTCTTTCTTTGCGTCTTCTTTCTTCGTTTCGCCCTTCTTCGACCCGGCCGCGTTCTCCGCCGCGACGGCGGTTTCGTAGGTCATCATCGCCCACGCTGCGGCGCCCATCACACCGGCATCGTCCCCGAGTTTCGCGGCTACGATTTTGAAACGATCTTTGTAAACCGGCATCACGCACTGGCGCGCCGTTTTACGGACCTGATCCAAAATCAAATCCTCCATCGCTTCGACCAAACCGCCACCAAAGACAATTTTGTCTGGGCACAGCATGTGAACGACATTGACGACAGCATAACCGAGCACCACGCCGGCTTCTTCGATCAATCGCTTGACCGCTTTATCCCCGTTCTTTACCGAATCGGCGAGCGACCCGCTGCGGATGTCCGAAAGGTCGGTCCCGGCGTCTTTGAGTAACGCCGGAGCTTCCCCACGAAACGCGAGTTTCGCCGCTTCGGCTGCGATCGACAAACGACTCGCTTCGGTCTCCAACGTGCCCGGAATTTCGCCGCCGCTGCACCGCACGCCCGAACTGACCCGGGTGTGGCCGAGTTCCATGCACGAGATGCCTGCTCCCTGCAAAATTTTGCCCTCGTAAACGCAACCGCCGCCGATGCCGGTACCGGGAAAAATGCCGACCACGCATCGACTGCCTTCCGCCGCACCGAACCGGTACTCGCCGTAGATGCCCGCGTCGACGTCATTGAGCACCGCGACGCGGCAATCGAAACGTTTGCCCAGCACCTTTTGCACGTCGACGTTGTCCCAGCCTAAATTCGGGGTGGACAATAATTTCCCGTTGTCCAGATCGATCGGACCAGGGCACCCGATTCCGATCCCGGCGATCCGTTTCGGGTCGAGGTCGTTCTCATCGAGCAAGCGCGTGATCGTCGATTCGATGCGGGCGATGCCGCTGTCGTCGCGACCACGCGTCTTTCGCCGACGACGACCGAGTGGTTTCATATCCTTGTCGTAGGCGACGGCCAGCATCTTGGTGCCACCGAGATCGAAACCGATCCAAATATCTTTCAAAACAACTCTCACTTGCTTGGTGTTCTCGGGAGGGGTGTCGGATGTCGTCAGGACTTTCATATTCCGAAGTGTTATCTTAACTCTCCCGACGCCGAAATCCGAGAGGACGACGCCGGTGAAATTCACGCCGATTTTCGCGCACCGGTGCGCGGGCGTCTCGCCCGCTTCCGCTGCTTTCAATCTTGAAGATGCTTCACGACGTCTCGGTCCGGGGTTGCGTTTTCATTTCAATCAAAATCCAAATTCAAAAAAACATGCCCTCCACTCTCACTGACACCGTTTCCATCCGTACCGACCGTTTGCTCGAACGGTTCCTACGTTACGTCCGCATCGACACCGCTGCCGACCCGCAATCGGACTCTTACCCGAGCAGTGACAAACAGCTCACGCTGACCAAGATGTTAGCGAGAGAATTGACCGCGATGGGGATCGAGGACGTCGAATTCACCCCCGACGGGCTCGTCATCGCCACCGTCCCCGCCTCCGCACCCGGCGACCTGCCCGTCGTCGCCGCCGTCGCCCACGTCGATACCTCCCCGGAGGCACCGAGCGCCGATATCAACCCGCAAATCATTGACGACTACCGCGGTGGCGACATTTTATTGCTAAACGGCGGTGTGATCACCGTCGCCGGGTACCCGAAGCTCGAGTCCATGATCGGCGAAACCCTCGTCACCACCGACGGCACGACCTTGCTCGGCGGCGACGACAAAGCTGGGGTGGCGATCATCATGGAGGTCGCCGAAACGTTGATGGAACACCCCGAAATCCCCCACGGGCCGATGCGAATCGTGATGACCTGTGACGAGGAAATCGGTCGCGGCACGGACAAAATCGACGTCAAAAACCTCGCCGCCGCCGTCGCCTACACCCTCGACGGCGGCGGACGCGGCCAGATCGACGTCGAAACCTTCTCCGCCGACGCCGTCACGGTCACCTTCACCGGCCACAACATTCACCCGGCGATCGCCAAAAATCGCATGATCAACTCCACCCGCGCCGCCGCCCGGTTCATCGATTCCCTCCCCATCGACGACGAGACACCGGAAACCACGCAAGATCGCGACGGGTTCATTCACGTGCATGACGTCTTCGGCGGCGTCGGGCAAACTCGCGTCGAGCTGATCCTGCGTAGTTTCGAGAGCGAGATGTTGGAAACCTACGCCGCCCGCGTTGCCAAACTCGCCGATCAGGCCGCCGCGACGATCCCCGGCATGAAGGTCCATTGCCGCGTCCGCCGGCAATACCGCAATCTCGCCGACGGATTGGCCCGGTTGCCCGAATCGGTCGCCTTGGCCGAGCAGGCGTTCGTGAATTTGAACAGGACCTGCTCGCGCGAGATCGTTCGCGGCGGCACCGACGGCAGCCAGTTGACCGAGAAAGGATTGCCGACGCCGAATCTGTCGAGCGGCCAGCACAATATTCACAGCGTGTTGGAGTTCGCGAACTTAAATGAAATGCGTGATTCCGCCCGACATTTCATCGAATTATTGCGATTGTGGGGCGGAAAACTCTCCTGATTGCTCTGGCGTCACCCCCGCCGGGCGTGTTATCGCGTGATTTCCTCGAATGCTTCTTTCCACTAGGAGTCTTCTCACATGTTCGAGATTTTCAAAAGATGGGCGTCGTCCGCCAAAACCCGCACCCACGATGTCGTGCTCTGGGTCAACCTGCCCGAAATCGATGAACCGGCACCGCGAACGGTCCCCGATTCGCCCCCCGCGTTGATAACAACGGATGCCGAATCGGTCGCCGCTTCCTCACCCGTACGGACACCACCGGCTCGCCCTCGCAAACGCCATCCGTTGACGCACGCCGTCGCTGAGCCGACTCAAGCGTCCCATCGGGAACGATTGCTCGCGATGCGGTTGGAGCACTTGCAATTGTGTCCGGCCGCCCGTTGCCAACAACTCGACGAGATCAGAATTCAAACCGCCGGCGATTTAGTTTACGGCAACCCGCAAAAGATCGCCGCCACTTTCCGCAACCCCGCCCGAGCCGAGCGTGCGATCCGTCGTTACCGAGCCGCGATCAAGCTCGCGATCGGCATCGATTCGATGATGCCACGAGACGCATTGTTACTCGTCGCGATCCATCGCCGCAGCGTGGCGAGTTTATCGCGTGAATCGGCGGCGCAACTGCACCGCGATCTGGAACGGTTCGCGCTGAGCAGCCGAGGCAGCAAACTGGTTGGCCACCGCGGCATCCCCAGTCTCCGCCGCGTCCGCACCTGGGTCGCCACCTGCCGCGAACTCGCCGCTGCGGGCGTTGCCCGAAAACCACAACCGGTAGCGGCGTGAGATCCTGGCACTTTCCGATCCTTGGATCGCGACAGGTGGCAACGCGACGCGGCACCACTCCCGCGACGAACTCGCGCCACTTTGAGTTACGCCGTCAGCTCCCGTGAACAAGCTACTTCAACGCTGCACTATCTCTTTCGGTTCGGAGAACCGAGCGACAATTCAGTTCACGCGTTGGTACGTGGTGTAACCGCCGCTGAGGTTCACGACGTCGAAACCCTTCTGCGATAGCAAGCGGGTCGCCATGTACCCACGCTGGCCGACTTGGCAGTACGCGAGGATCGCTCTCTCGCGTGGAATCTCGTCGAGCCGCGCACGTAATTCCTCCAGCGGGATGTTTGTCGCACCTTCGACGTGTCCGGCGGCGAACTCCGACGGTGTTCGGACGTCGAGCAAATAAGCGCGGGCGTCGTCGCCCGCTTGCGAGGTCGCGATCGCGTCGTCGGCATGGGCGATCGGTTGATCCCCACGCCGCACGCTCGCAGCGACGAACCCGGCCATGTTCACCGGGTCTTTCGCCGATCCGTACTGCGGCGCGTAACACAATTCGACTTCTTCGAGATCCTCGACCGACATGCCCGCTTGAATCGCCATCGCGATCACGTCGATCCGTTTATCCACTCCGTTGATCCCGACGGCTTGTGCGCCGAGGATTTTTCCGTTCGCAGGGTCGAACAGTAATTTCAGACTCATCGGCGTCGCGCCGGGATAGTACCCCGCATGGTCAGCCGGATGGATGTAGATTTTTTCGTAGTCACGTTTCATCCGCAGCAACACTTTTTCGCTCAAGCCCGTCATCGCGGCGGCGCGTCCGAACACGCCCACGATTGCGGTGCCTTGGGTTCCCCGATAGGCCGACGAGCGACCGAAAATATGATCTACGGCGATCCGGCCTTGGCGGTTGGCGGGACCGGCGAGCGGGATCTGAGTCGGCCCGCCCGTGATCGCGCAGCGCACCTCGGCGACATCGCCGACGGCGTAGATGTTCGGGTCGTTGGTTTGCATGTGAGCGTTCGTGATAACGCCGCCGCGTTCGCCACACGCGATGCCAGCGTCCATCGCCAATCCGTTTACCGGACGCACGCCGATGCTCACCACCGCGAAATCGGCATGAACCACGCCGCCGGATCTCAAATGAACGATCAACTCGTTTCCGTCGTCTTCGAACCGTTCTGCTGAATCGCTCAAGTGCAAATGCACGCCTTGGTTAGTGATCACGTCGTGTAGCGGTTCGATCATCTCGCAGTCCCACGGCGGCAGGATTTGATCGGCGAGTTCGATCAACGTCGTTTCGATCCCACGATGGATCATGTTTTCGACCACCTCGATTCCGATGAACCCGGCCCCGACGACCACGACTCGGCCCACTCCGGATTTTCCCGCTGCGGAATTCTCACTCGCCAATCGCATCACCTGAGCGTGCAATCGATCCGCGTCCGTCAAATCACGCAGACTCAGCACCCGTTGTCCGTCGATGCCAGGGATCGGCGGTTTGAAAGCGGCGGCGCCGGTCGCGATGACCAGTTTGTCGTAGGATTCCGAATACGTTTCGCCGGTTGGTAGGTTGGTCACGCTGACCAGTTTCTGCTCGCGATCGATTTTCGTCGCCTCGCTGTGGGTTCGCACGTCGAGTCGGTAACGCTGACGCAATCGTTCGGTCGGCGCGACGAGTAGTTTGTCGCGTGACTCGATCACGCCGCCGACGTAGTACGGCAATCCGCAATTGGCGAACGAAGGTTCGGGACCGCGTTCGAGCAAAACGATCTCCGCGTCTTCGCTCAATCGCCGTGCCCGTGCCGCTGCGGATGCCCCGCCGGCGACGCCGCCAATGATCACAATCTTCATGATGTTTGCCGTTCGTTCAAAATCGGAGTGGTTCCCAACGCTGTTGGGTAAATTTTTTTCCAAGCTAACGCATTTTAAAGTTGCGCTTTTGCGTAGCTCGACTCTTTGAGTCGAGTATCGTTGTCGTTTTCATGCCCGACTCGGAGAGTCAGGCTACACGTACGCGTCGGGTTACGTTCGGACCTGACAGGCGTGGGTTTCGCATCGGTTCCAGGGCATCTTGGCCAGCATCATGCCCATGCCGCAGGTGTCCGTGACTCCGGCGAAGATCAGCCCAGCGCCGACGAAGGCGGACAAACCCGCGTAGTACGGATTCAAGACCATCGCGAGCACGGCGCCGAGCAGCACGAGGGATCCGGCCGCGATTCGGACTTGGCGTTCGAGCGACATCGCGTTCTTGCCACGCACGACGGGCAAGTTCGCACGGTCCCACGCGTCGGTCCCACCTTCGACACTGATCACATTCTCAAAACCGACAGAATGAAATTTCTCGCACGCCATCGCCGAACGTTTGCCGCTTTTGCAGACCACGTACAACGGTTGATCGTTGTCGTGTTGCTGCATCACGGCGGCCGGATCGAGCGAATCCAAGGGCACGTTCTCGGCGCATTCCGCGTGAATTTCACGATACTCCGTCGGCATCCGCACGTCGATCAAACGGACGGCTTGCTCTGCGTTCTGGCGAGCGAGTTCTTGAACTGAAATTGTCTTCATCTTCAAACATCCTTTTCGTTAGGTAGTGATATTGCGATATGAAATTGAAGGACCATGGTCCCCATCGTCCCGAGCAACAGTCTCTTCCACTCACGAGACCAAAAAACGTCCTTCGATACAGGCCATCAATTTTGCCAAATGCGGTTCGGCAATCTGGTAGAATACGCGCCGTCCCTCGCGTTCGCTGCTGAAGAATCCGCAACGTTGCAGCAAACGCAGGTGTTCTGACGCGACGTTATCCGGGACTTCGCAATCCTCGGCCAACTCACCGACGGTGTACCGCCCGTGCAACAGCAATTGAACCATCCGCAACCGGACCGGGTGGGCGAGTGTTTTGAGGCACTCGGCCGCCTCGGCGAGTTCCCGGACGCTGCCCGGAGGCTTGGTCGTTGGCTTTGTGGACGGTTTCGTCAACGAGTCGGTTTTCATTCCCTTTTTCACGGTCGATTTTCTCAGCGTTTTTATTTTCGTTGCTTTTTTCATCGCACCCACCCGGATTTTGCCCTCGCCATGTACTGTCAATATATCGAAAGGTTACGATATGTCAATTGAGTTTTCTCAGGAAGATTCTCTTCCTTCGACACGACTGCGATTGAGCGGGGTGCGAAAAACGTTCGGAGCGACGGTGGCTCTCGGAGGCGTCGAGTTGAGTGTTCTTCCCGGCGAGGTTCATGCGATCATCGGCGAAAACGGCGCTGGCAAGAGCACGTTGATGAAAGTGCTCAGCGGCGCCCACCGTCCCGACGCGGGCGAGATTCACATGGACGGACGACGCCTGGATTTTGCGAACCCGCGTCAATCCCAGGCCGCTGGCATCGCGATGATCTACCAGGAACTGAATCTGGCCCCCGAATTGACCGTTTGCGAAAACATTTCGCTCGGCCACGAACCGCGACCGACCGGCTCGCCCGTCGCCGCGATCGCTCGCAGCGTCGGTTGGGTGGACCGGTCGGCGGAGCGGCATCTGGCGACGGCGGCGTTCGAAAAACTGCAATGCACGGAGATCCCTTTGGACCGACCGGCCGGAGATTTATCGATCGCCGCTCAACAAATGGTCGAGATCGCGCGGGCGATCGTGATGTCTCAACGGGACCAGGCGAGTGCGTTGAAACTGCTAATTCTCGACGAGCCGACCAGCAGTTTGACGCGAGTCGATACGCAGCGATTGTTCGCCGTGATCGAGCGATTGGCCGGCGAGGGCGTTAGTGTGCTCTACATCAGTCACTTCCTCGAAGAATGCCAACAGATCGCTGATCGCTTCACCGTCCTGCGAGATGGTCATTCCGTCGCGACCGGCCGCATGCCCAATGTGGACGAGGTCGAACCGGAAACGCCGATGAACGAGATCGTTCACGCGATGGTCGGTCGTGACATTTCGAACTTGTATCCGCACTTCACCCACACGCTCGGCGACGTGGTGCTCGACGTTCAGCAATTGACGAGCGAGGGTGGCCCGCAAGGCGTTAACATTCAACTGCACCGGGGCGAAATCTTGGGTGTCGCCGGATTGATCGGCGCGGGACGCACCGAAACGCTGCGGGCGATCTTCGGCCTCGACCAAGCCGGCGCGGGCACGATCGCGATTCGAGGACAAACCCGAATGCCACGCCGTCCCGATTTGAGTTGGTCGCGGGATTCGATGGGGTTGGTCTCGGAAGACCGTAAGAACGAAGGATTGTTTCTCGCCCGCAGTCTGACGGACAACCTGACCATCACACGAATGAAATCGTATCGGCGCCGGGGACTGCTGGCGGTCAATTCGATGCGCGACGACACCCGGCGTCTGATGAAATCGCTCGACGTGAAAGCCGCGTCTCCAGACCAGTCGATCGGCGAGTTATCCGGCGGCAATCAACAGAAGATCGCCATGGCCCGGTTGCTCAATCACGGTTGCGAAATCCTGTTGCTCGACGAACCGACGCGGGGCATCGATATCGGCAGCAAGAGCGTGATCTATGAACAGATCGGTCGACTCGCCGCGGAGGGCAAATCGGTGCTCTTGGTGAGCAGTTACCTGCCCGAGTTGTTAGGCGTGTGTGACACGATCGGCGTGTGTTCGCAAGGCCGGCTCGTCGACGTCCGACCGAAATCGCAGTGGACCGAGCATGAATTGCTGACCGCTGCGATTTCGACGGGGGAATAGTCATCTTACGTCCGGTTCATACGCCAAGTTCGGCGACAACCATCGCTCGACTTCGCGGATCGACCAACCTTTTCTCTCGGCATAGGATTCGATTTGATCTTTCGTGATCCGGTCGACGGCAAAATACCGCGACTCCGGATGCCCGAAATACAAACCGCTGACGGCCGCACCAGGCGTCATCGCGTAGCTCTCGGTTAACTCCACGCCTGTTTTCGCTTCGGCTTCGAGGAGATCGAACAGCGTTCGTTTTTCCGTGTGATCGGGACACGCCGGATACCCGGCGGCCGGACGAATGCCGCGATAGGATTCCTTGATCAAATCTTCGGTCGAAAGGTTATCCTCGGGATCGAATCCCCAATCGATTCGCGCCGTTCGGTGCAGTTTCTCCGCAAGCGCTTCGGCACAGCGATCTGCGATCGCGGAGATCATGATCCCGTTGTAATCGTCCAGCTCGTCGCGATACCCGCTCGATAGTTTCTCCGCACCGATGCCGGCCGTGACGACGAAACCGCCGACGTAATCTTCACGTCCGCTATCGACCGGGGCGATGTAATCGGCGAGCGATCGGTAATCGGTTTGTCCTTTGCGTTCCCACTGTTGACGCAGACAATGGAACCGAGTCCGCTCGGTGCTTCGTGACTCGTCGGTGTAGACGATGATGTCGTCACCGTCGGAGGCGGCGGGAAAGAAACCGTAGATCGCGTTGGCCTGCAACGATTTCTCAGCGATGACTCGGTCCAACATCGCGTTGGCGTTGTCGAACAGTTCCTTCGCTTCGGAGCCAGCTCTGGGATCGTCGAAAATTTTGGGGTACTTGCCCTTGAGTTCCCAGGTCATGAAGAACGGCGACCAATCGATGAACTTACGCACCTCGCCCAACGGAACGTCGGTCAGAACGCGAGTGCCGGTGAAGGACGGTTTATCAATGCGAACGGTTTCCCAATCGGTGGCGAAGCGTTTTTCCAGAGCGTCGGCGTAGGGCACGAGTTTCTGTTGTCGGTCACGGTAGCTCGCCGCGAGTTTGGCTTGCTCTTGCACGTTGGCGGCCAGGAACGCGTCGCGTGAATCACGGTTGAGTAGTTTCTCAACCACACCGACACTGCGGCTCGCGTCGAGCACGTGCAAGACGGGAGTCTCGGTTACCGGGGCGATTCGCACAGCGGTGTGTTTTGCACTCGTCGTCGCGCCGCCGACCAACAACGGCATCGTCATCCCGGCCCGTTTCATCTCGCGAGCAACGTGAACCATCTCGTCGAGACTCGGCGTGATCAAACCGCTCAACCCGATCATGTCGACGTTCTGTTTGACCGCTTCGGCGAGAATTTTTTCAGCCGAGACCATCACGCCCATGTCGATCACCTCGTAGTTGTTGCACTGCAACACCACGCCGACGATGTTCTTGCCGATGTCGTGGACGTCGCCTTTGACCGTCGCGATCAGGAACTTGCCGCGGGCGGAATGGCCTTGGGTTCCGTCGGCGATCTTTTCCTCTTCCATGTACGGTTCGAGATAAGCGACGGCCTTCTTCATCACGCGTGCTGATTTGACGACTTGGGGCAAGAACATTTTGCCCTGACCGAACAGATCACCGACGACACTCATGCCGTCCATGAGCGGTCCTTCGATCACGTGCAGGCAGCGGTCGTAGTGATGGCGAGCCTCCTCGGTATCCTCGACGATGAATTTATCGATGCCTTTAATCAACGCGTGTTTCATTCGCTCGCCGATCGTGCCTTCGCGCCACGTCAAGTCTTCGGAGCTCTTTTTCTTGCCACTGCTTTTGACGGATTCGGCGAAATCGAGCATCCGATCGGTCGCGTCATCGCGGCGGTTCCACAACACGTCCTCGACGTGTTCGAGCAGGTCTTTAGGGACCTGCTCGTAGATTTCGAGTTGTCCGGCGTTGACGATACCCATGTCCAACCCGGCGGCCACGGCGCGGTACAAAAACGCACTGTGAATCGCTTCGCGAACGCCATCGTTACCACGAAAACTGAAGCTGATGTTGCTCACTCCGCCGCTGGTCTTGGCACCGGGGCATTCCTTCTTGATCCGCGTCACCGCGTTGATGAAATCGACCGCGTAATTGTTGTGCTCTTCCATTCCCGTGGCGACGGTCAGGATATTCGCATCGAAGATGATGTCCTCGGGCGGGAACCCGACATCGTTAACGAGAATGTTGTAGGCGCGTTTGCAGATCCGGACTTTGTTGTCTGCATCGGCGGCTTGGCCGTCTTCGTCGAACGCCATCACGACGGCGGCGGCGCCGTATTGGCGAACCAGCCTGGCGCGGCGAATGAATTCCTCCTCGCCGTCTTTGAGCGAGATCGAGTTGACGATCGCTTTGCCTTGGACGTTGCACAATCCGGCCTCGAGGACCTCCCACTTACTACTATCGATCATCACGGGTACTGCCGCGACGACTTCGTCACCGGCGATCAGACGCAAGAACCGCGTCATCGCTTCGGCACCGTCGAGCAACGCGTCGTCGAAGTTGATGTCGATGATCGTGGCGCCGTTGATGACTTGCTCGCGAGCGACGTCGACGGCCTCTTCGTATTTTTCGTTGCGGATCAAATTCGCAAATTTTCGGCTGCCCGTCACGTTGGTCCGTTCGCCCACCATCGTGAAGGGAATCTCTGGACGCATGACCATCGGCAATTGGCCCGACAATCGGGTGTAGACCGGACCGGTGGTCTCTTGTTTCGGTTTGGCACCTTTGACGCGTTCGGCCATTGCCCGGATGTGATCCGGGGTCGTGCCACAACAACCGCCCAGAATGTTCAGCCATCCGTTGTCGACATACTCGCCGACTTTCTCGGCCATGACTTTTGGCCCCAGATCGAACTCGCCCATGTCGTTGGGCAACCCGGCGTTGGGGTGGCAACTGATCGGGACGTTGGCGACGCGAGACAATTCCTCGATGTGGGGACGCATCACGTCCGGGCCGAGAGCGCAGTTCATGCCGACCGAGAGGACGGGGAAGTGACTGATCGCGGTCCAAAACGCCTCGACGCTTTGAGCACTGACGAACGTCCGTCCGCCGTCGGCAAACGTGCCGCTGACCATGACGGGAACGCGGCGTCCGCCCTCGTCGAAGTAACGCTGGATCGCGAACAAACACGATTTCAGATTCAACGTGTCGATCGCCGTCTCGGGCAACAGGATATCCACGCCGGCTTCGCACAACGATTTGACTTGCGCGTAATAGCTGTCTGCCATCGCCGTGAACGTGGTTTCGCGGTGGGCCGGGTCGTCTTTGGTGCTGATCGCGAGTTGGCGCGTGGTCGGGCCGATCGATCCGGCGACGAAGCGGGGTTTATCCGGCGTCCGGTCGGACCATTCATCGGCGGCCTTGCGGGCACATTTGACGGCCGCGATGTTGATCTCATCGACGAGTTCGAGCGGCAGATCGAACTCGACCATGCCGACCGGGGAGGCGCCGAATGAGTTCGTCTCGACGATGTCGCTGCCGGCCTCGTAATAAGCGGCGTGGATCGCGGTGATTTTTTCCGGATGGGTCAAACACAGGATATCGGAAAAGTTCTTCAGGTCCTTGTTGTGGTCGGCAAAGCGATCGGCCCGTACGCCAGCTTCGTCCAACCCGAGACGCTGGATCATCGTGCCCATGGCACCGTCGAGCAGCAGCACGCGCTCGCGAATGAGTTCGGCGATCTGTTGGTCGGTGGAGGATGCTAGCAACATGTCTTGGTTAATAATCGGAGTGAGAGGGGGAACCGTGATGACATCGGAACCGGTATCATCCTTGCCAGACAACCATTGAACAACCCAAGACGAAGGTTTTCCAGCGATGCTGATCGATTCCCACCACCATTTATGGTCCTACGACCCGCTTGAGTACCCTTGGATCGACGAAGAGAAGTCGGTTTTGAAGCAAGATTTCCTAGCCAAAGAGCTGGGGGAAATCGCGAGCGTCAACGGTGTCGAGCTTTTTATCACCGTCCAAGCCCGCCAATCGCTGACAGAAACTCGTGATTTGCTCGCAATCGCATCGGCCTGCCCTCTGGTGGCGGGTGTCGTGGGCTGGGCTGCGTTCGCCGATGTCCGCGTCGCGGCGTCCATCGAGGAGTTTGCCGGGCATGAGAAATTGCGGGGATTTCGGCATGTGGTTCAAGACGAGCCGGACGAGCGGTTTCTCGACAACGCCGATTTCAACCGGGGGATCGATTTGCTCGCCGGGCGAGACCTCGTGTTCGAGCTGTTGGTTTATCCGAAACAACTGCCCGCCGCGATCGATTTCGCCGATCGCCATGAGGACGTCCCCATGGTGCTCGATCACGTGGCCAAACCGGTGATCCGTGCCGGCGAAATGGATCAACAATGGGAGCGAAATTTTCGCGAACTGGCCCGCCGTCCGCATGTCGCGTGTAAATTTTCGGGGCTGGCCACGGAGGTCCGCGACGAGCAATGGTCGGCTGAAACGATTCGCCCGTATTGGGACGTTGCTCTGGAGGCGTTCGGCTCGGACCGGTTGATGTACGGCAGCGATTGGCCGGTGTGCCTGCTCGCGAGCACGTATTCGCGTTGGCTCGAAACGGTCCGGCGACTCGTCGAACCGCTGCGTCCGGCGGAACAAGACGCTTTCTTCAGTCTCAACGCCGCCCGGGTCTACGGGATCACAATCCCTGAACCACCCGCGACAGAATCCCGCCGATGATCAGCGAACGCAGATCGTTGGAATTGCGACGCTGCGGTTGGCCGAACGGTGCCACCCGTTGCACCGGGGCGGCACCGCGGAAACCCCCGCCTCGCGGATCGAAACCCCGCTGCCGAGGGTCGAAACCGCTCAGTCGCGGATCGATCGGCGGATTTCGGAACGAAATTTGGGGAGCGGGGAAAACTGCGGGACCGCAACCGGGACGTGATCCGAACCCGGATTCGTATGCCGGAATTTGCAAACGTTGCATCTCGGTCGACAACACGGTGTAGGCGACCAAGACTTCGTTCCAGCATTCTGCCAGCGCTGCTCGGACGATCGGGCAACCGCCTCCGAATACCGCCGATTCGACTCGCGGTTGCAACGATCCGATCTCGTTGATCTGGAACAGCAATCGCGAAAAATCATCGCTACGGCCGGCGATTCGGCACAAATCCGACGCCTGATGTTCGAACCGATCGATCAAACGCAGCGTGAACCGGTCGATCCGACGGGTCGCGATGGCTTCCTCTTGGAAATGCGTCACCGCATCGTGGAATTGTTCCGCCGCGATCTCGACGGACGAAAATCCGGCCGGCTGTTGGAAACCCTGTCCCTGGAAACCCTGTCCCTGGAAACCCTGTCCCTGGAAACCCTGTCCCTGGAAACCCTGCTGGAAATTCTGCGACAGGAAATTTTGAGCCGGGGCGGGCGTCGCAGCCACGACTGCAATCACGACGAGCGAAACAAGGATCGTACCGATTAAACATTTCATCTTTGAAAAACCTTCCATTAGTTCCGTGGCACCCCGCCGAAGCGGTCACGGTCGAGCGAGTGAGAAAGACTCCTTCCATGATCTAAACTCCCGTTTCCATCCACGGCAGCAAAGGTTTCTTAAAAGCGATCCTCGTGCCGAAACGGAAAGAATCACCGAATGAATGAACGCAAACCATTCCTTGCAAATGACTTACATGAAAATGAATGTCAATAAATTAAGCGCAGAGGGCTTGCCAGAGCGCAGTCACAATGAACACTATCGACTGGAAGGACACTGCAAGTGCAGTCGGTTTGATGTCAGATGCGAGTCGGTGAACGCTAGGAAGCCGTTCCCGGTGTCGTGGAGATTGTTGTACGATGTACTCTTCTGCGAAATTCGGCACCGTTTTCATCCCGAGCAATTTTCATGATCCAACTCCAAGGTTTCGGCAAAGATTACGGCGCGTTCACTGCCGTCGAGAGCATCGATTTGGAGATAGCGGCGGGGGAGACGTTCGGTTTCATCGGTCCCAACGGGGCCGGCAAGAGCACGACGATCCGGTTTCTTGCCACGCTGCTCAAGGCGACTCGCGGACGCGGCGAGGTGGCCGGGTTCGATGTCATGGGCGACCCGATGGGTGTCCGCCGTTCGATCGGTTACATGCCCGATAACTTTGGCGTTTACGACGGCATGAGGGTGTGGGAGTTCCTCGATTTCTTTGCCGTCGCCTACGGGATCAACCGTACTGCTCGCGGTCCGATCATCGACAACGTGCTCGAATTACTCGACCTGGGACACAAACGCGATGACTTCGTCAACGGGTTGTCGCGGGGAATGAAACAGCGGCTGTGTTTGGCAAAGACGCTCGTTCACGATCCACCGGTGCTGATTCTTGACGAACCGGCCAGTGGTCTGGATCCGCGTGCCCGTGTCGAGGTCAAGGCGTTGTTGAAGGAGCTGCGGCGGATGGGCAAGACGATTTTGATCAGCAGTCACATTCTCACCGAACTGGCCGATTGTTGCACGTCGATCGGGATCATCGAACGCGGTCAATTGCTGATGCACGGACCGATCGAGCATGTGTATCGGCAACTGCGTCGCAACCGGATGGTGGAGATCGCGTTCACGGAGAACGCGGAGGCGGGGATCTCGATTCTCCGCAGCAGCCCGGCGCTGCGGGATTTGGAAATACGCCCGGACCGCGTGATCGCGGAACTCGAGACGGACGACGAGGGGTTGGCTCAGTTGATGGAGTATTTGATGCAGCAAGGCGTGAAGATGCGTTCTTTCAACGACCGGGATCCGACGTTGGAGGACGTATTCATGACGGTGACGCAGGGATTGGTGAGTTGAGCACGTCAGGTGAGTTGAGCAGGTCATTACCATTCATTCGCCGGAACCACGTAGCAGCGTCACTCCGAGACGCTGGAAACTGCTGAATAATCGATCCCCAGGCAATGTCTTTGGGATCATCGACGTCAGCCCGTTTTCCGCTCAGAGGCCGGTTCGATCAACCCTTGCGAAGCGGCCCAATCGAGTGCCGATTTCATCCCCTCACGGAAATCCGTCTGCGGATCATACCCGAGTTTTTCCTGCGCCTTGGCGATCGAGAAATCGAGATTCAAGGCCAAGAATTTAATCCGAGCACGGGTCAACAACGGGGCCTGTTTCGCACCCCGCAACCGAGCGAACCCTTCGATCAAAACGACCGCCCGCCGCGCCAACCATTCCGGCACCTTCTTCGGCATCGGCAACCCCATGTAATGGGAAATCGCGCCCACGAATTCCTCGCGAGAAACCAACCGCCCGTCGCGGATGTTGAACGTTTCCCCGTTGGCCGCGTCGTTTTCCAGGGCCAGCATGATCCCGTCGACGAGATTGCCGGCGTAGGTGTTGTTCATCATCTTTTTACCGTCGCCGATCAATTTCATTTGCCCAGCCGACAATCGTTCGATGATCCGTGGCACGACGTGCCGGTCACCGGGACCATAGATGAAACCCGGTCGCAGAATCGCGGCAGGGAACTTGTGTTGGTCGATGTACCGGTTCAGCACCACCTCGGCTTCCGCTTTGGTTTGCGTGTAACCGTCGAACCCCGACAAATCCGGCGCGACGGTTTCGTCGGTACCGTGATGATGCTCCGCCGAATAAACGCCGAGCGAACTGATTTGGATCCAACGTTTCAGTTGGCCATGGTTGCGGGCGGCGACCAGCATCGCTTCGAGAGCGACGACATTGATCGCCCGGAACTTCTCCGCCGGTCCCCAATCGCCCACATGAGCGGCCGTGTTAACAACAAAATCGACACCGTCCAGAGCCGCCGGCAACGATTCCGGATTCGCCATGTCTGCCTCAAAAAACTCGACATCGATCCCCTCGAACCCGTCACGGTTACTCGTCGACCGAACCATCGCCCGGACATCGTAGCCCGACTCGATCGCACGTCGGGTCAGCCAAGTGCCGACCATCCCGGTGGCGCCTGTGATCAGTAATTTCCCCTTGGACATCGTTTTCGCTTCCCAATCGCTAGGTAGTTTTCGTCGTGTGGTAGATCGTGATGGACTACTCTACTAGAAAACGCAAACGAGTGAAGACGCGGGGTCCCGATTTCAATTGATCACGTCGTCTTGATCCGTTTGACGGCTCGATGGGTCAACCGTGGCAAGCCTTTCCGGATCGCAGTCCAATCGGGGACGGCGTCTTTTTTCGGGCGAACGACGAAATCGTAGCCGGTCGGGATTTGATCGCGTTGGGTTCGGAACGATTCGCGAATCCAACGTTTCCATCGGTTTCGCACGACAGCGTTGCCGGTCTTTTTAGGTATCGTGACGCCGAGACGCGTGGGGGCGTCCTCGCGTGGGAATGCGAACACCACGAGCGTCCCGTCGGCGGCACACCCGCCACGACGCAGCGTCTGCGTGAACTCGCCGCCCTTGACCACGCGTCGCGATTTCGGAAATCGATGATCCGAATCAGGAGGCGATTCGGACGGTGATTCGGACGGGAGAAGCGAATCGGGCATCAAACGATGATCGCCGATTCTTCGACGCACACGAACAACAATCGCCCGCCGACGACGGTGTGAGTCACCCTGCCGTGCAGTTCGCGATTTTCCATCGGTGTGCTTTGACAGCGCGACAGGAATCCGTCGGCGTGGACCGTCCAAGCGGAATCGGGATCGATGACGGTGACGTCGGCGGCGGCTCCGATGCTCAAGGTCCCGGCGGGCAATTTGGCGATCCTTGCGGGGTTGGTCGACAAGCATTCGATCGCTCGCGACCACGACATGATCTCGGTGCGAATCATGTCGGTAATCACGGCGGCGAGAGTGGTCTCGAGGGCGGCGGCGCCGAACGGTGCCTGTTCGAGATCGTTGCCTTTCTTTTCACGTGCTCGCGGCATGTGGCCGGACTGGATCGCATCGATCGTGCCATCGGCGACGGCTTGCTGTAGCGTCTCGACGTGCGCGGGGCTGCGCATCGGCGGGTGGACTTTGAATCGGGAATCGAACGAGCGCAACAACGCGTCGCTGCCGTGCAAATTGTGCGGGCACACCGACGCGGAGATCGCGATATCGCGCGCCTTGACGCGTCCGATCATGTCGATCGCCCCCATCGTGCTGACCGGTCCGACGTGCAACCGACCCTTCGTCGCTTCGGCCAATCGGACGTCCCGAGCGACTGCGAGATCCTCGGCCTCGGTCGGTAACCCTTTCAACCCCAACACCAACGAAACCCGTCCGTCGTGCATCACGCCGCCCTCGGCCAACGAAGGCACCTCGGGGCGGTCGAAAATCGGCAGATCGAACATGCGACAATAATCGAGCGCCCGTTTGAGCAACGCGTCGTTGGGCATCGGACGCGGCGAATCGCTAAACCCGATCGCACCGGCCTCAGCGAGAATCCCGAGTTCGGCCATCTGCTCGGCCTCGCGCCCTTTGCTCAAACACGCGATCGGGAACACCCGCACGCCGCCGACCCGTTGAGCGATTTGAGAGACTAATTCGACCGCAGCGGCTGAGTCGATCACCGGATTGGTGTTGCTGCAACAGAGCACGGACGTGTATCCGCCTGCCAGCGCCGCGTCGCTGCCCGTTTGAATCGTCTCATCTTCTTCCCGACCGGGTTGCCGCAATTCCGCTCCGAGATCGACCAACCCCGGGGCCACGATCCGAGCGCGGGCGTCGATCCAATGGGCGTCACCGGGCACATCGTCATCGCTCGGGTCGATCGCGGTGATGAGACCTTCGGTGATCAATAATCGGGCGATCCGGTCAATGTTGTTGGCCGGATCGATGACGCGGCCGCCCTCGATCACGATCGGTTGCAGTCCAGAGGTGTTCGGCATAGACATCAGCAGGGTTCGGTCAAAAAGGGGATTTTGAGTGTTGATCGCTCGCACCAGCGAGCAGCCAGAGCGTTGCCATTCGCACGGCGATGCCGTTGGTTACCTGTTCCAAAATGACACTTTGCGGGCCATCGGCAACCTCCGGCGTGATCTCGACGCCACGATTGATCGGTCCCGGAGCCATGATCAAAATGTCCGATTTCGCACGCCGCATCCGATCGCCGTTCATCGCATAGAGAGTAGCGTATTCCCGCACGCTCGGGAACGGACGGGTGTACTGACGTTCGAATTGGATTCGCAATAAATTGAGCACGTCGCAGCGCTGCACGATATCATCGATCCGGTGAGCCACCTCAAAACCGATCTCCTCCCACCGTGGACTGACGAGCGTCGGCGGTCCGCACACGATCACGTGAGCACCGAGAGTCTTGAGCCCCCACATGTTGCTCCGCGCCGTGCGGCTGTGGGCGATATCACCGACCATGGCCACGGTCATGCCCGCGAGCAATTCAGCCGGGTCGCCAACACCGTCGGCCCAATCCCTGGCACCGCGGTTTTGCAAGATCGTGAGGATATCGAGCAGCCCCTGCGTCGGATGTTCGTGCGGCCCGTCACCGGCATTGAGCACGCTGCAGCCGAGTTCACGGGCGAGCAAATGCGGCGTCCCTGGCGTGAAATGCCGCGTCACAACCCAATCGACGCCCATCGCCTCGATCGTTTTCGCCGTGTCGACGAACGTTTCGCCTTTGGCAACGCTACTGCCGGTGCTACTGAATTCGACCGTGTCGGCGCCGAGACGTTTGGCCGCGAGTGAGAAACTGTTTCGCGTCCGTGTGCTGTTCTCGAAAAACAGATTGGCACAGGTTTTTCCCGCCAGCAACGGCAGCTTTTGCCGACAACCGCCGGTCAACTCTTTGAGCCGCTGAGCGGTAGTCAGGATCGCGAACAACTCCTCGGCACTAAGTCGTTCCAAATCCAATAAATGACGGTGACGCCAAACCGACGGGAAGGTGATTGGTGAGGGTTCGATCATCGTTTCCATGACTCCGATTGTACGCATTGCCGAGCAAACCGACGAGAGGAGTCCGGCGTTCGGAGCCAGGTTTTTTCACGAGGCGTTCTGCCCGTGGAATGTTCCAAAATGAACAGGCAGGCGATCCTTTTGCAATCGTCAGCTCAACCGCGCCGATTCGATCTCAATCTCGATCTTGGGTGTGGTTGAGTTTTCTCGATATAGCCGTTTGTAATCACGCGGTGAGACACCGACGACCTCACGGAGTTTTCGGCTGAAGTAGTTGCTGTCCGAGAAACCAACGTCCATCGCGACTTCGGTGATTTGCGTATTACGCAAACGCAATCGTTCACGTGCTTTGCGGATACGCAATCCGATCAGGTACTGGACCGGCGAATCGCCCATCGCCGCTTCGAACGCTCGCATGAAATTGCGGCGGGACATGTTGGAAATCTCCACCAATTGGTCGAGCGTGATCACCACCTCCCAAAAATCATGGCTGTGCAGTCCGATCGGTTCCTGCGGGTTCCGCCGAATCACCGTGATCGGGAAACCATCGGGATGGAAAAATTCGTCCTTTCTCAGTATTCGAATCGAATCGTTCATGGGGAAAGAACCTGGAATCCGGGCCAGATTGGCACTTCTGTGCTGATCAAGGCACGTTTGTGGCGGCACGGGTGGTGGGAATCGATTATCTTCGCCGCCTGTCGTGGGCAAGATCATCCATTTTGACAACCACTAGCGGGGAAATCCGGTTGATCCGGCGGAAGCGTGCGTCGGAGGTTTTCAAGGCATGACTGCAGTGTCCAACGAGATTGGTGCCTGAGTAGGGATGCTGGAAGACTACGTAAGCCGGAACAAACGCAGTCGAACTCTGCAGAGGTGCCACTGGACAAGGGATCTCTCGGTCGCCAGCGTCTTCCTGCAAAAGCGGTGCGGAAATAGTGCCGACGGTCCTCGGCGGATTTCGGCGGATTTCGGTTCACCGGGGACGATTTTTCATCAAATCGTTGGACACGGGAGCCATGCCTTGAAAAACCTCGACCCTGGGTCGGCGCACGCTTCGGTCGGATGAACCGGAAATCCACTCCGTCGCACTCGTATTAAGCAGGTGTGGCTAACGCCAAAACGGCTGATACACCGAAATACTTTCCCGAACCTGCTTCGAACTTCTTATTTCCAATCGAATTTGCTCTTAACCCGTAGGGAAAAAATGACCACTTCTTCCAACCTCGACGCCGCTTACGGATTGGCTGTCGAGCGATACCAGAGCATTGGAGTGGACGTCGATGCGGCCCTCCAAACGTTGCAAAAAGTCGCGATCTCCGTCAACTGCTGGCAAGGCGATGACGTCGTCGGTTTCGAAAACAGCGGCGAGGCCCTCGGCAGCGGATTGGCTTGCACGGGCAACTATCCCGGTCGCGCCCGCTCGGCTGACGAACTTCGCAGCGACCTCGAACTCGCTTACTCACTGATCCCCGGCAACCATCGGTTGAACCTCCACGCCTCCTACGGTGAATTCGACGGACCGGTCGATCGCGACGAAGTCGGTGTTGAGCATTTCCAAGGTTGGATCGATTGGGGACGCGACCAAGGCGTGTCGCTCGATTTCAATCCGACGTATTTCTCGCACCCCAAGGCTGCCGACGGGTTGACGTTGTCGCATCCCGACGCCGACATCCGCGATTATTGGATCCGTCACGGCATCGCCTGTCGTCATATCGCCGCCGCCATGGGCGACGCGCAAGGCAACCCGTGCATCAACAATGTGTGGGTGCCCGACGGTTACAAAGACACGCCTGCGGACCGAATGACCCCTCGCGTCCGACTCACCGATTCGCTCGACAAACTGTTCGCCGAATCGATCGACGGTTCCCGGATGCTCGACGCGGTCGAATGCAAATTGTTCGGCATCGGCTCAGAGAGCTACGTCGTCGGATCGCACGAGTTCTACATGGGCTACGCGATCTCGCGGAAAAAAGTGCTGTGTCTCGACGCGGGACACTTCCATCCGACCGAAGTCATCTCAGACAAAATCTCGTCGGCGTTGTTGTATGTGCCTGAGTTGTTGTTGCACGTCAGTCGCGGGGTGCGTTGGGACAGCGATCACGTGGTCACGATGACGGATGAATTGCAAGCGATCATGCAAGAGATCGTGCGCGGCAATCATCTCGCCCGCGTTCACATCGGGCTGGATTTCTTTGACGCCAGCATCAACCGCGTCGCGGCCTGGGCGATCGGGACCCGCAACACGGTCAAGGCATTGTTGATGGCGTTGCTCGAACCGAGCGACGAACTCAAGCGTGCGGAACTCGAAGCCGATTTCACCACGCGGCTCGCATTGATGGAAGAACAGAAAACGATGCCGTTCGGCGCCGTCTGGGATCACTACTGTCAAACCAGCAACGTGCCCGTCGGTCGCGATTGGCTCACCAAAATCCGGCAATACGAATCCACCGTATTATCAACACGCACCGACGTCCCCGCATCGGTCTAACCCGTAGTTCAGGCCGCTAGCCTGATTCGTACGTCAGGCTTTCCAGCCTGACACACACCGATGTCAGCCTGATCCGTACGCCAGGCTTTCCAGCCTGACACACACCGATGTCAGCCTGATTCGTACGTCAGGCTTTCCAGCCTGACACACACCGATGTCAGCCTGATTCGTACGTCAGGCTTTCCAGCCTGACACACACCGATGTCAGCCTGATTCGTACGTCAGGCTTTCCAGCCTGACACACACCGATGTCAGCCTAGAAAGGCTAACGTACGTTCAGGATAGGCTGCCAGCCTGGGACCCAGCAACACTCACTTTTCAATCGCAGGGAATCATTCATTGAGCGACGAAAGCACAACCCAACCGGAGACCGCCGCAGGCGGCGAGTACGAGCGCGAGCGAGTACCGGATTCCGAACTACTCGGTGCCGGTAAATTCTGGGGCATGTACGCCGGCGAGCACGCCGCCGGGACCGAGTTCATGATCGGCCCCCTGTTCCTCGCTGCCGGCGCGAGTCTTCAGGATTTGATTCTCGGTCTGTTACTCGGCAACATTCTCGCCGTGCTGACGTGGCGTTTTCTCGTCACACCGATCGCGATCGGCAAACGATTCACGTTGTACTACCAACTCGAACGGATCGCCGGTGGCGGTTTGGTGAAGTTCTACAACGTCGTCAATGGCGTGCTGTTCTGCTTCCTCGCCGGGGCGATGGTGACGGTATCCGCCAGTGCCGTGGGGATTCCGTTCGGGACGCTGTACGAGGTCCCCGATTCCACGTTCGCACTCGGTTCGCCTGATTTCACCATGATCGTGATTTTCGTCGGCATCGTGATGGCGGTCATTGCGGCGGCGGGTTACAAAATCGTCGCCCAAGTCGCCAACGTCGCCGCGCCGTGGATGATCGCGATCTTCGCCGCCTGCGGAATCGTGTCCCTCGTGCAAATGGATGCCAACAGTATCGTTGCTTTGAAAGAGGGCAAGTTCTGGCAAGACGCGATCGATTTCGTGCAAGCACAGGAAGGTGAGAAACAGTTCGGGTTCTGGCAGATCGTGGTGTTCGCATGGTTGTGCAACGGTGCGATGCACTTCGGCATGGCCGACCTCTCGATCTTCCGTTTCGCACGCAAACCGTCGGCCGGATGGGCGCCCGCGATCGGCATGTTCCTCGGTCACTACATGGCGTGGATCGCGGCCGCGTTGTTGCTCGCCGCTCAAATCAAACTCTCCCAAGACGCGACCGCGAACCCCGGCGCACTCGCCTGGGGAGCCCTTGGCTGGACCGGGATCATTTGCGTCGTCATCGCCGGATGGACGACCGCGAACCCGACGATCTACCGCGCCGGACTAGCGTTCCAAGGAGTCATTCCAGGCAGCCCTCGCGTGGTGATGACTCTCGTCGCCGGCGCCGTCGCGACCGCCGCAGGAGCGTTCCCGAATTTGTCCGACAAACTGCTCGGTTTCGTCGGCACCTATGGCACCGTTCTCGGCCCGATGGGTGCGATCATATTTGTGGATTATTATTTCATGAAACGATTCGGCATGAGCGAGGAGTACGCGTACAAACGCGGCACCCCGGTCAGTTTCGCAGTCCTGTTGGCTTGGCTGCTGCCGGTGGCGACCGGGTTGTACTTGATCTTTTATCCGACGCCGTGGCTGTTCCCTGAAAAACTGTTCGCCTCGTACGCGGTGATCCCGTGTTGGATCGCGTCAGGTTTGATTTACCTGGTGCTCAGCAAAGTGTTCCAGAAGAACATTGCAGCGTAGGATTTCCCTTTTTGTACAACGACGCTCCGCGTCGTTACCCCATTTTCGCGGCGCCGAGCGTCGCGGTATAAACAACAAACCTCCTTATAACATTAATCATCATGCACACCGCCTTCAAACTCGTGTCGCTCGCGGCGCTCGCGTTCGTGACGATCCCCAGTGTCCTGTATTTCTCCGGGATGCTGTCGCTCGACCAAGTCAAAATGTTGGCGCTCGTCGGAACGATCATTTGGTTCGCCACCACCCCGTGGTGGATGGGCCGTGAACTTCCAGGCGAAGCCGACCGGGTGGAAATCTAAAACGCCCAACCACTGCTTCAGTCGCTCTCTCCCCACCATGACGAATACAAACCCCATCATGACTCGCCTCCTGTTTCACCTGCTGTCGGTCGTCGCCACGAGCGCGATCGCTCAATCGCTGACTCCGGTGCAGCTTAAATGTGAATACCTTTCCAACCCGCATAGGATCGACGAAACCGAACCCCGTTTGAACTGGAAGGTCGAGTCCGATGCCGACGGCGCGATGCAATCTGCCTACCAAATCCACGTCGCCTCCACCGCTGAAAACCTCGCCGCGGGCAATGCGGATCTGTGGGACAGTGGCAAGGTCGATTCCGACGAAACATTGCGCCTCGTTTACTCAGGCAAACAATTGACGTCGCGGCAAACCTGTTTTTGGAAAGTCAAATCATGGGGGGCCGATGGCAAGCCGTCTGCTTGGAGTGATGTCGCGTTTTGGTCGATGGGATTGCTCGACGATGGCGATTGGTCCGCCAACTACATCAGCTATCGCGACGAATCGGAAATCCAAACCGATACAAACACGCTGTTGTTACCGCCCGCACGGCAATACCGCAAAGAGTTCACCACTACCAGGGAAATTCAACGAGCGACAATCTATGCCACCGCTCTGGGGATCTACGAACTGCACCTCAACGGGGAACGTGTCGGTGATACGTACTTTGCTCCGGGTTGGACCGATTACCGGCAACGTGCTTACTACGACACCTACGACGTCACCGACATGGTCGCGAGCGGTGACAACGCGATCCGAGCTTGGGTCGCCGACGGTGGGTATTCGAGGTACGTCGGTTTCGGTTTGTTGACCGGAATGGGTACCGAAAAATGGGGCCGATCCGTCTACGGCAAAACGCCAACGGTCATGGCCCAATTGGAAATCGAATACACCGACGGTTCGCGTGAAACGAGGGGGACTGACAACTCATGGAAATTCACCGGTGAAGGTCCGATCCGCGAAGCCGATTTGTTGATGGGCGAGGACTACGACGCGACGCGTGAGATGACAGGTTGGACCGAAACCGGGTTCGACGATTCGAAATGGCAATCCGCGATCCTCGCCGAAGAGAACGGCCAACTGCTCTCGGCGAACCCGCACGTTAGCGCCGTCGCAACCGAAGGCGATTATGTCGTCGTCGACGTTGGATCGGGCAGTTACCAATTCGCCGCGCCGAGTAACCTCGGCACCGCATCGGCGGGTTTGGAAACTTCCGAGCCGAAAGACAATTCGTTGAACCCAGACGAAATCGACATGTCCGGCGCGAAGGCATTGATCGGTTGGGATTTCAGAAACCCGGCGGTTTTGGAGCGTTGGAAATTACGCAACAACGTCGACGTGAAAACCGTGGGCGACGTGATGACGTTCCAAGCGACCGGGGAAGACCCGCAATTCGCACTACGGATGTCCAACCCGGTTTCGGGGAACTTGGTGCTCGAATTGAAAGCACGACCGATCATTTCAAATAGTGTCGAGTTCTATTGGGCGTCGCCGGAGCGCGGATTCAATCCGACTCAGTCAACATCGCGAAAGCTAACGGCGAGCATGATTACATCTTTGCCGAAATTTCCAACGCCGGACCATTGCCCAGCGACGGGACTCAGGAACGCTCGGTGTTCGATGGGCGGTGGAAATTGATCTACCGCGAGAACGTGGACAAGGCATGGCGGCAAGTCAACGCGGACACACGTGATTTTCCCATTTGGGGCAACCGCACGCACGCCGAAACGATCAAGATGAAGGATCAGTTCCCGCGTTAGTACATGCCTCCGTTCTCACGAAATTACTCGACGCGCTGCGAGCATGGAAAGGACGCACCGCCGACGATTCGATTTCCGGTCCGTAATTTTGTATCTCGCCGCTCCGCGTCGAGCACCCTGTTTTCTCACGACGCGGAGCGTCGTGGTACTCTTTTCACTCCCCATCCGCCCGGACTCCCCCGTGACCAACAACGCCACCGCATCTTCCCCATCATGGTTACACCCTCGCGATGAGATCATGCAAACGATGCAGCGGATCTACCGCTCGCGCATGACGACCACCTCCGGCGGCAACCTGTCGATCCGCGACGCCAACGGAGACGTGTGGATCACCCCCGCTCGCATCGACAAAGGCAGTCTCAAACGCGACGACATCGTTTGCGTCGGCGCCGATGGAACCGTCGATGGCAAACACAAACCATCCTCGGAATACCCGTTTCACAAAGCCATCTACGAAGTCCGTCCCGACATCCGCGCTGTCGTTCACGCTCACCCGGTCGCGTTGGTCGCGTTCAGCATTTGTGGACAAACACCCGACACGCGGATTTTCCATCAAGCCCACACCGTGTGCGGTCAAACCGGATTCGCTCCCTACGCGCTGCCCGGCAGCGACCGGTTAGGCGAATCGATCGCGAAACAATTCACGACGGGTTGCGACAGCGTGATTTTGGAAAACCACGGCGTCGTCGTCGGGGGCGATTCGCTGTCGCAATCGTTCCAACGTTTTGAAGCGTTCGAGTTTGCGGCCAAGACGCTGATCCACGCTCGCAAGATCGGCCACGTCAACTATCTCGACGATTCCCAATTGGCACTCGCCCGCGACCGCAGCGTGCATTTGGAATCGTTCGATCATGACTCGCCCACCTGCGAAGAACGCGAACGGCGACTCGCGTTGTGTGAGTTCGTCCGTCGCGGTTGCCGGCAAGGATTGTTGATCAGCACCGAGGGCAGTTTCTCAGCTCGCGTCGATCACGACTCATTCATCATCACCCCAACCCAGCGTGATCGTGAAACGCTCGACGTCGGCGACCTCGTGCTCGTCAAAGGATCGGCTAGAGAATCGGGCAAGAAAGCGAGTCGTGCCGTGCTCGCTCATCAAGCGATCTATCGAAAACACCCCGACGTCCACGCGATCGCGTTCGCCCACCCGGTCGCCGCGACCGCGTTCAGTGTCACCGATGCCGAATTCGATTCCAAAACGATTCCCGAGAGTTACGTCTTCCTACGCGACGTGTTGCGGGTGCCATACGGAATTCAGTATCGCGACGACGGCTCGATCGCCGATCACGTGTCCGCATCCTCGCCCACCGCGGTACTCGAAAACGACGGCGTGTTGATCACCGGCGGGACAATCCTGGAAACGTTCGACCGTTTGGAGGTCTTCGAATCCACCGCCGAAGCACTCGTCCAATCGCGAGCCATCGGACCGCTTTCGGCCATGCCCGAAGCCGTGATTCAAGAACTGCGAGACGCGTTCGGATTGAACTGAGCCACACGAATCCGAAGCAAACACATCGCTGCGAGTCAAAATCCAACGCTGATCCGTCTTCACTGCTGACCGAAGCCCAGTTACGCGAAAGAATGCGAAAGTCAGTCGGTTCAGCCACCATCGGTTCAACATCAATTAGAAAAAAAGCCCGCAGTGGTTCCGTGTCCGTGTAGTAAAGGCCTCCGGTCAGGTAGCGACCTTTATCCGCAGGGTCATCCTCGAGTTTTCAGCGGACTGTTTCTGCCGCGCTTAGCACCACCGCTGCCGACCCCCGAACTTCACTCAGACGCAAGAGTTCGACGGCGAAGCGACTCAGCCAGAATAAACTTCGCTGTTCAAATGCGATTCGCCACCAGCACTCGGAATAACGACAGCGGGCTATTCTTGTGGCAACTTTCGACTTCGATCGGTAACTCGCTCAACAACGCGTTGACCTGCAGATCGGTTCGCCAACCCAATCGTCTGGTAATGCCGCCAGCGGAATCGACCACGCGTGCGATCAACGGGTTCTCGCTGCGGAAGTGATTGATGATCAGAATCCGCCCGCCGGGTTTGCAGACGCGAACCATCTCTCGCATCATCTGCTCAGGACGCGAAACGACACTGATGGTGTGAAACGAGGTGACGAGGTCGAATGACTCATCGTCAAGTTCCAACTCCTCCGCGTTCATCGGGCGGACGTCGATGTGATCCCAACCGTTTTTTTCGATGGCGATTTGGGCTTCGGCGAGCATCGATTCCGACAGGTCCACTCCGAGCACGTTAGCGTGGTGTGGATACGATTCGAGCGACATGCCGGTACCCACACCGACTTCGAGAATCTTTGTCCCCACCGGGATGTCCAGCGCCGTCAAATTCGCTGCGATTCCTCGTCGGGCAACGGCGGGCCAGACCGCTTGGTAGGCGGGCACCAGGTTGTGATAGAAATGGCTCTCATGAGGTTGGGGTTCCGCACCACCCGACTTCGTATCCAATTTAAGCATGAATGCCCTTTGCCAATTATTTTTCGACTCGCGAGCGAACAGACTCGCGAAGACCGCGTTGAGTATCGCACTTTCTAGCCGAAGCGACTGCTAGGTTCCCAGGCCCCCAGATCATTTGATCGCGAATTTTGCGCCATAATTACCTCCCGCAAACATGTTTATGCCCAAAACATGAGTTCTCTGGCCGCTTTTTTTCAACGCCCCGTCTGCGAAACCCTTCTTTTCGGGTTCATGGGGTTCTCCGACACCGGTATCGTCTATAATAAAAGTTCTTTCACGCCCTTTCTCCCCTCCGTTTCGACCTCGCCACGATGTCAGTACCCACCCATCGATTCTTTGTCGTGGCTGCTTGTCTCCTTCTCACCGGAACCGCGTTGGAAATCGCTGCCGGGGGGAACGTATCAACCGAACCCGTGGCGAATCCAGCAGCCGATGCAACGGAGCATTTGTCGTTCACCCGGGACGTCCGCCCGTTGCTGTCGAAACACTGCTACGCCTGCCACGGCCCGGATGAGGAGCAACGCGAGGCGGGTTTGCGTTTGGACTTGGCCGACGAGGCGGATTGGGACGAAGTCATCGCGCGGATTACCGCGACGGATCCCGATGAGATGATGCCGCCGCCGCGTGCGAACAAAGCGCTCGGCGAGGCCGATCGCGACACCCTACGGCGCTGGATCGACGACGGGTCCGAGTACGAACCGCACTGGGCGTTCGTTCCCCCGAAAAAACCGCCGGTCCCCGACGCAGCGCATCCGGTCGATTTTTGGATCGATCGAAGACTCGCCCGGGAAGCAACGCAGCGATCGTCGCCGGCCGATGCGATGACACGGTTGCGGCGAGTCCATTTGGATCTCATCGGATTGCCACCCACACCCGAGCAGACCGCCGCCTTCGCCGCCGACCCGTCAACGCAGCACTACCAAAGGATCGTGGACAGTTTGTTGCAATCGCCTCGCTACGGCGAACGCTGGGCACGACGATGGCTCGACCTCGCTCGCTACGCCGACACCAACGGTTACGAAAAAGATCGCGATCGCCCGATTTGGCCTTACCGTGATTGGGTCATCCGGGCAATCAACACGGGCATGCCTTTCGATCAATTCACGATCGCACAACTCGCTGGCGATATGCTGCCCGGCGCTGACGCTGACCAACACGTCGCGACCGGATTCCATCGCAACACGATGCTCAACGAAGAAGGCGGCATCGATCCGCTGGAGTTTCGTTTCCATGCAATGACCGATCGCGTCGCCACGACCGGAACGACTTGGTTAGGTCTGACCACCGGCTGCGCCCAATGCCACACGCACAAATACGATCCGATCACCCACCACGATTACTTCGGCATGATGGCGTACTTGAACAACGTCGAGGAACCGAACTACTTCATCCGCACGGAAGCGTCGCTGGCCCGATTGAAAAAACAACACGCCGAGGCGGATTCGATTTTGCAGGATCTGGCGAGTCATTGGTCAATGGCAATCGAAAAACAAACCCCGCAACAAACCGCAGAGCAAACCAAGCGAAAAGAAGCCGAACCCGAGTCTGCACCGGAGCCGGACGACCGAGAAACATTTGATGACGCGATCGCGTCGTGGTGGAACAACGAGCAACAAAAATTCGCCGATTGGTCGACAATCGTTCCACAGTCGATGCAGACCGAATCGATGTCGATCGGACGACCGTATTTGATACAAGAAGCCGATGGCGTGATTCTCGCGGCCGGAGACACGACCAAGCACGATGTCTATGTGCTCACGTTCCCGGCGAGCGACCAACCAATCACCTCGATCCGTTTGGAAGCCTTGCCGGATGAACGGTTGCCTGGGTTCGGGCCAGGGTTGACCTTCTACGAAGGCCGTCGAGGAGATTTTTTCTTAAGCGAATTTCACGTCGAGGTTTTATCGCCCGATGTTTTGCAATTCGATGTTTTACAATCCGAGGAATCACCCGGCCAACCCAAACGCGTCCCGATCCGAAACGCGTCGCACACGTATTCCCGCAACGCGTTCGGAAACCAACAGGGATCGGCGGCCCTGGCCGTCGACGGCGATCTGCAAACCGGATGGTCGGTCGCAGACCGTTCGGCGATGCGGAATGTCGCCGTGTTTGAACTCGAACAACCCATCCCCGCTCAAACGCCGTTTCGTTTGCAACTGCATTTCGGTCGACACTTCGCCAGCTCGTTGGGCAAATTCCGATTGAGCGTGACGGGCGACGAGAATTCTCCGCAAGCGAGTTTGATCGATGATGCGACCGCGTCGGACAGGGAGGCGGCATCAACGCGACTCGATCCAGACGTTCGCGAAGCGTTCCTACTGCAATCCGATGTGCTCGCCGAACTCGCCAAACGCTACGTCCGATTACGACAAACCAAACCGGGGACCCCGACGCTGGTGATGCGCGAACGCCCCGAACAACAGACACGTGAAACGTTCCTGCATCACCGTGGTGAATACACGCAGGCGAAAGACGCCGTTCCACCGAAACTGCCCGACGCGGTAATGACGCCGGGTGCGACGTTGCCGGAGGACCGACTCGGGTTCGCCCGGTGGTTGGTCAGCCGAGAGAACCCGTTAACCGCCCGGGTCGTGGCCAACCGCGCGTGGGCCGCGTTCTTCGGCACCGGCATCGTCAGCACGGTGGACGATTTCGGCATGCAAGGCGAATTACCGATGCATCCCGAGTTGCTCGATTTCCTCGCTGTCGAACTGATGGACAAAGGTTGGTCGATCAAAAATTTGCATCGGTTGATCGTGACCAGCCAAACGTACCAACAATCCTCGGCGATCGACCCACGTGAGGAGCATCCGATGGCCGAACGTTTGCTGTCGCGGTTCCCCCGCACCCGGTTGGAGGCGGAGATCATTCGTGACGCGTCTCTCGCTGCGGCTGGGTTATTAGAAAACAAAATGTACGGTCCCCCCGTTCGCCCGCCGCAACCCGAGGCGGCCCGATCGGCCAACTACAGCAAATCATCGTGGCGCGCGAGTGAGGGTGTCGACCGTTACCGGCGGAGCGTTTACACGTATCAACAACGCACCGCTCCGTTTGCCATGTTCACCACGTTTGACGCCTCTTCGGGTGAGGCGTGCGTGGCACGACGTGACGTGTCCAACACGCCGCTGCAATCGCTCACGTTGATGAACGATCCGATGTTCCTGGAAATCGCCGAGGCATACGGGAAATCGATGGCGGCGTTCGAAGGCGAAACTCATGAAAAGATCACGAGTGGGTTCAGGAAATTGTTGACCCGGGCTCCGTCGGAAACCGAACTGCAAATGCTCGCCGCGTTCCACGACCGAAACGACGACTGGACGGCGCTGGCCCGGATACTGCTCTGTCTCGACGAATCGATTACCAAAAACTAAGCCAAACAATTTCTCCCGAAAAAATAACTCGCCATGACTAACAACGCCCCCGCTCCTTCCGGCGTTTCTCGCCGCTGGTTTTTGAACGATTGTGGAATCGGATTGGGCAAGATCGCTGCGGCGGGACTCTTGACCGGAACACTCGGCTCCCACGTCTCCGGTGCATCTGGTGCATCTGGTGGTAATCCCGATCCGTCTGGGCTGCTGCAACCGAAACAGCCTCATTTTCCGCCGCGTGCCAAAGCGGTCATTCATCTGTTCATGGCCGGAGCGCCCAGCCAACTCGAACTGTTCGACCCCAAACCGACACTCGGGCAACTCGAAGGCAAACCGTTACCCGCGTCGATCATCGGTGACCAACGTTATGCGTTCATCCAACCCGATGCCGCCGTGCTCGGACCCCAATTCGAGTTCGCGAAATATGGTCAATCCGGTGCCGTCCTGGGGTCACCGATGAAACCACTCGGCGACGTCGCCGATGAAATCTGTTTCATCAAATCCTGCACGACGGATCAATTCAACCATGCCCCCGCCCAGATCTTTTTCAACTCCGGGTTCTCGCAACCGGGACGGCCCTGTTTAGGATCGTGGGCGTTGTATGGCCTCGGATCCGAAACGCAAAACCTGCCTGCGTTCGTGGTCATGAGCACCGGGGCGGGTGTCAGTGGCGGCACCTCGTTATGGTCGAGCGGCTTCATGCCGACGGTTTACACCGGGGTGAGATTCCGCAGTGGAACCGAACCGATTTTGAACGTAAACACGCCCGAGCGTTTCAGTGCCGAGGTCCAGCGCGAGAGTTTTGATCTGATCAATCGACTCAACGCCGAACGTCTCGGCCAAGTCCATGATCCTGAGATTGCCACGCGGATGGCGTCGTATGAGATGGCGGCTCGGTTGCAAACCTCGGCCCCGGATCTGCTCGATTTCAGCGATGAAACCCAGGAGACGATGACGCTCTACGGTTGTGATCCGAAACAGGATTCGTTCGCACGCTCGTGCTTGCTAGCGCGGCGGATGGTCCAGCGGGGAGTGCGATTCATCAACATTTATCATTCCGGTTGGGACGCCCACAGCGACGTTAAAGGCAATTCGGAGGGACGTTGCCGCGAGACCGCGCCAGCGACCGCAGCATTGATCGCTGATCTGAAACGTACCGGTTTACTCGACGAGACGTTGGTGATTTGGGGTGGCGAGTTCGGACGCACGCCGATGGTCGAAACGAACCCGTCACTCGGACGTAAAGCCGGACGGGATCACCATCCGCAGGCATTCACCATGTTCATGGCCGGCGGCGGGATCCGCCCCGGGATGAGTTACGGGGCCACCGATGAATTCGGATTCCACGTGACCGAGAATCCGATCCATGTCCACGATATCCAAGCCACGATTTTGCATACGCTCGGATTCGATCACGAGCGACTCACCTACCATCACGCCGGTCGCGATTACCGGCTCACCGACGTGCATGGCAGCGTGGTCAACGAGCTGCTCGCGTGATGATCCCATTGCCGGTGAGGGCAGTGGGAGACCGGTTCGTTTCATTGGGAGCCAATCAGTTCGAGCACGGCATCGATCATGGCGGGAATGGAAACGGCGAGGGTTTCTTGGGCGTCGGGGTAGTAGACGGCCGAGTGGAGCGAGGCCGGTGGGATGCCGAGTTTTTCGAAACGGTCGAGTCGGTTTCGGTTGACCGATCCGACGCGGTACATCAGGATCGGTACGCCTTCAATTCCGTAGCGGCTGAAGTCCTCGCCGCCCATCGAGGGTTCGTCTTCGAGAACATTGTCAGGCCCGAGTCGATCGCTGAACACGCGTCGCATCCGGGCGGCGAGTTCCGCATCGTTTTTTAAGGACGGGGTGCCTTCGCTCACCGAGTAATCCGGCTTCGGTGCGTTGTGTGCCTCGGCGACCGCGAAGGTTCGACGCCGGATCGCCGCGAGCACTTTCGCCCGCACTTCGCTGCTGTAACTCCGGACGGTCAATTGCAGTTTGCAATCGTTACCGATGATGTTGTGTTTCGTGCCACCGTGGATCGATCCGACGGTGACGACGGCGGGTTCGATCGGGGCGATTTCTCGACTGACGATCATCTGCAACGACATCACCAAATCTGCGGCTTGGGTGATCGGATCGATCGTCGTGTGAGGCGCCGACCCGTGGCCGCCGCGGCCTTTCATGGTGATGTCGACGCTGTCGACGTTGGCGAGCGCGTAACCCGGGCGAATTCCGATTTCGCCGACGGCGGTATCGGCACTGACGTGCATGGCGAGCGCGTAATCCGGGCGAGGGAATCGTTCGAACAATCCGTCTTCGAGCATCGCTTTGGCGCCCGCGCCGCGTTCTTCGGCGGGTTGGCCGATGACCATGAGGGTGCCGGCCCACGCGTCGCGGTGCGAGGCGAGCCATTGCACGACGGCGGTCACGTTCGTCATGTGAATGTCGTGCCCGCAGGCGTGCATGATGCCCGTGGTGCTGCCGTCTTCACGGACCGTTGTTTGCGTCGACGCGTAGGGGACGGGGGTTTGTTCGGTGACGGGCAGCGCATCGAGATCCGTTCGCAGCATCACGGTCGGTCCCTCGCCATTACTCAAGATGCCGACGATTCCGTGCCCACCGACGCCCTCGGTCACCTCCAACCCAGCCGCCCGCCACAGCCCGGCGAGTTTCGCGGCGGTTTGCTCTTCCTCAAACGAGACCTCCGGATGAGCGTGCAACCATTGGTAGAGCCCGATCGTGGCCGGCATTTGTTGATCGAGCCACACGGACGTCGGCTTGTCGGCGTTTGACGTTGCTGAAAAAACGCTCACCAACGACATCAACAAAACCGCGATGAGTGTGCGGGGAACACGGCGGGGGAATCGCGAACGCAGAATCGAGGTGTTAATCATGAAAAGGCATTGGGGGCAAGAGGGGGGGGTGGAACCGGGCGGCGTGCCATGGTGGGGAGCGGTCGAATTCGACTGGAAAACGAGTCAACAGGATAACGCACCGGCTCGCGGGCGTCCCGGTTTTTTATACCCCACAACTTTGTAGCGCCCCGGCCCCATGCCAGCTTGTTTGACATGAGACCACGTTTTTTCGATTAGAAACGCCGAACGCCCGCCCCTTCCCCAACCCCAACCGCACGACTTCTGTTTGTTTGCGGGAATTACTGTGGATAGGCGAAAACAATTCGGGCGGCGTGCCTCTCTCAAAAATCCGCTAGAATAAGCCGACCGATCGCCCAGAGTGCGTTCGAATTTGCGTCTTCTTCTACTCCAAACGTTCAAAATCCGAAAACCGTCACCATGAAAAAAAACTCCCTCCGCATCGCGGGCTCTCTCTTGGTGGCCGCTTCGCTCGGGATCGGAAATTTGTCGTCTTGTCACGCGGAATCGCCGATCGGTTGGTTCGGTTTTCGCGGTGACGGGACCTCGGTTGCAGAAACCGGGCCGGACCGGATCGCGATCGGCGAGGGTGGCAATCGTGTGTGGAAAGTCCCGATGCCCGGACGCAGCGTTGCCGGACCGATCGTGATCGATGATTTGATTATCACGACGAGCTCGGAAGGCCCGAGCGAGGAGAACCTGTTCATCACAGGCGTCGATCTGAACTCCGGTGCAACGCGTTGGCAACAGGAGTTTCGTGCGACCGGGCGACCTTTCTTTCATCCCACCGGCGCTGGCGCGGCGCCCTCGCCGGTGTCCGATGGGCGGCACGTCGTGGCGTTGTTCAGTAGCAACGATTTGGTTTGTTTATCAACCGACGGCAGTTTGCAATGGGTTCGCGGTTTGGGACGTGACTACGAAAAAGCGGGCAATGACCTCGGAATGGCGTCCTCACCGGTAATTGCCGGCGACGTGGTTGTGGTTCAAATCGAAAATCAAGGTGATTCGTTTGCCGCAGGAATCGATTTAGAAACGGGTGAGAACCGTTGGCGGATCGATCGCCCGGCGATGGCGAATTGGTCCTCCCCGGCAGTCGTGCGATCGGGCGACGGTCAATACGACGTGGTGTTGCAGTCGCGGACCGATGTGCTCGCCGTCGATGCCGCGACCGGGCAAACCCGATGGTCACTCGACGAGGGCCGAGGCTCGATCCCGTCGCCCACCGTGTCGGGCCCGTACCTGTTGCTACCCGGCGACGATCTGCTGGTGATGAAAACCGGCGTTACCGGGGAAACGCCGGTGGAGTTTTGGCGTGACGTGAAACTGTCACCAAAGAACGCGAGCGTTGCCGCCGATCGGGAGCACCTCTTCGTGCTCAAGGGTTCGGTGCTGTTGAAGGCGGATTTAGCGAGCGGTGACACGTTGTGGAAAGAACGTCTCTCCGGACTCGGCGCGACATGGGCGACTCCGGTTGTCGCCGGCGACACCATTTTTGTGTTCGATCAAAACGGAAACGGGTTGGCGATTCGTGATGGCGATGAGAAAGCGGAGATGGTCTCGCAGATTGAATTGGAAGAAGGCGTCCTCGGCACGCCCGCCGTCGCCGGTGGACGACTGATCGTGCGGAGCAAAACGATGTTGCACTGTTTTCAATAGTGCCACGCAGTTTTGAATCGTGCTAAGCACGTCGTCACCATTGATTCGGTGGAAACGCGTAGCATCGTCTCGCTGAGACGCTGGAAATTGCGAGTCTCAGAGAGACTCGCCTACGTGAGGTTCTGGCGAACCTTTTTCGCCGGTGTGCTTACCCCGCATCACTCCACCGACGTCGGTTTGGATTGGTCGATGACGAATTGAATCAGCTCTTCGCAATTGAAAAATCCCGGCCAAAAATTGTGGCCTTGATCGGCGATGCGTTGCAGCGTGAAGTGCTTCGCGGCGCCGCTCGCCTGATACGCTTTTTCGACGCCCGCCGAGTTCGGTCCGATCGGTACGACCGTGTCAATTTCGCCGTGGATCAAAAACATCGGTATCGATCGCTCGGCAAGGATGGAGATCTGGGAGATCGGGTTCCGTTCGGAATTTTGAGCGAGCAATTCTTGCGGCGACATGCCGTAGGCGGGGGCCGCGCGATCGATGCCGGGGTAGGTGTTGAAGTCGAATACCGGATAGATGCCCGCGATCGCTCGGACTCGCTCGGGATTTTGGATCGCCCAAGAGGAAACCCACAACCCGCCGCGGGATCGGCCCAACAACACGGGACGGTCGCTGTAACCTCGCGATTTCATTTCACGATACAGGGCATCGAAGAAATCAAACGCGGCGGGACTGCCGTAGCTTTCGCCCACGTCGATCCCTGCCACTGCGATGCCAGCGTCCAAGAACCGTTGGTGCATTGCCGACTCGCTGCGGTCGGGGTAGGTGGACAAGGTCGGCGCGTAGAACACCCAAGGACGATCTCCCGTGTTGGAATCGTTTTCAATTAACTTGTTTTCAATTGACTTGTTTTCAATTGACTCGGGTTGCATCACGAACGCGTGTCGTCCGTGAATCATGATGGACTCGCCGCCGAGCAGGACTTGGGTACGGCGCGGCACCGCCGCCAATTGGGCAACACCCATTTTCCCGCCCGGCAGTGCTTCGCCTTTTTTCAATTTTTTTGGATCGAGACCTTCTGTGGCGGTTCGGCTGATGTCGTCGGAGAATTCGTCCCAGCGCGCGACCATCTTTTCGAGTCGAGCGGACTGCACGACGGCGAGGTCGTTTTGCTCGGTGCGATCGGTTTGCAAATCGTAAAGCTCCCACGGTTCGGTGATCGGTTTGACGGCTTTGTAACGACCGATTCGCATCGCACGATGGCGGTCATGCAACCACCACAACTCACGCTCGTCCTTGTCGGTGGCTTCCCTCCTGCGATCGAGCACATCGACGAAACTCTTTCCCGACAGCGGCGGAGCGTCCGCGTTGGGGGCCACGCCAGCGAGTTCGAGCAACGTCGGCACCACGTCGATGACGTGCGAGACCCGATCGGTGAACCGGTTTCCGTTTTGCATTCTCGCCGGCCAGGACACCACCATCGGAGTCGCGATGCCGCCTTCGTGCGTCCATGTTTTGTGACGACGAAACGGCGTGTTGGAAACGGTAGACCACCCCGGCCCGAGGCAGAGGTACGTGGTCGCCGAACCCATCGTCGCCTGCGGGTCGTGGCCGTCGCCGCGGACCATGATCTCGGCACTGGCGCCGTTGTCGGACAAGAACATCACGAGCGTGTTTTCGGTTTGATCCATTGATTCAATTTTGTCCAACACGCGTCCGAGTTCGATGTCGATGCGATGCACCATCGCGGCGTGAATTTCCATCTTGGCGGCTTGGAACGATTGCTGCGCCGGTGTCAGTTTTTTCCACGCAGTCGGGCGATTGATTTCGCCTTCACCTAAGATCTCGAACGCATCGGGAAAATGATACGGCGGGCCCAGGTTCGTTTCGACTTGCGAGGGACGGCGGGCGGCGCCGGCGTCGAGCACACCGAGGGACATCATGCGAGCAAACCGTTGCTGCCGAATCGCCTCCCATCCGGAATCGTAACGACCGTCGTAGCGGGCGATGTCGTCGGGTTTCGCGTGCAATGGAAAGTGCGGCGCGGTGAAGGCGAGATATTGAAAGAACGGTTGCTCGGTGTGTTCGCGATGATGCTCGGCGAGAAACGCGATCGTTCGGTCGGCCATTTCGGTCGTCAGATAGAAATCATCCTCCGCGTCGGATGCCACGTTGGACTTCGTTCTCGCGTGCGGTCCTGGGGATCCTTTCGGATGGAAATATCGCCCTTGGTTGCTGTAGGAGCGATCGAACCCGGCGTCCTCGGGCTCGCCGTCGATATGCCATTTTCCGGTGTGGTAGCTGCGGTAACCGGCGGTCGCGAGGTGCCGGGGCAACAACTCGGCCCACTTCGGACGCGACGACCTGCCGCCACCGATCGACAGTTCATGCAATTGATCGCGACGAACCTGTTGAGCGTAGTAACCGCTGAGCAACGACGCCCGAGTCGGCCAGCAACGACCGGTGTTATAAAACTGACGAAACCGGAGTCCGTCGGCGGCCAACGCGTCCAACCGAGGCGTTTCAATCTCACCGCCGTAACAACCTAAATCGGAATACCCTAAATCATCGACCAACACCAACAGAATATTCGGACGCGGCGGTGTCGAAGTGTGGGATGATGAAACGAGTAGGCCGGATTCACCGGCGAGTGACCCAAGACTCGCCAGCGATGTCGCAGCGAGAAAGGCGAAGGCAAGACGGATCATGTTGAGAGCTTGTTGATGGCTAGAATCGGGAAAACCAGACAGAGGGTAACGATATTCTATACGATACCGACGTCTTCGCTGGCCAAACCGATGAACGCATCTTCGAGCGACAAGGGATGATTTTCGATTCCCTTGTCGGTCGCGACCGCCCACGCATCCGGGGTTGCTTGAAACAGCACGCCGCCGGACTCATCGAATCCGTGGCGCAGGAATCGCAACCCGATTTCGGCAGCAATCTCCGGTTCAGGCAGCGACGACTCGGGAACCTCGCGTACCTGTTGTTGTAACCGATCGAGCGGACCTTCGAATTGCATCCGCCCCCGATGGATAATCCCCACGCGATCGGACACCCGCTCGACCTCGTCAATCAAATGGGACGAAAAGAACGTCGTCCGCCCGTGCTCTTTAGCCTGTTGCCGGATGATGTCGAGAAATTCGCGCCGGGCGACCGGATCGAGTCCCGCAGTCGGCTCATCGAGAATCAAAATCTCGGGCCGGTGAGCCAACGCGAGCGCGAGCGCCAACTTGACTTTCATGCCACCGGACAGATGAGCGATCTTCCGAGTCGCAGGCAGGTCGAGCACGTTCAACAATCGGTCGTACTCCGACGCGTCCCAAGTCGGGAACAATCCGCCGACAAATTTGCCGATCCGTTGGCAAGTCATCCAGGTGTAGAAAAACTGTTCCTGGGAAACATACCCGATCAAACGTTTTTGTTGATTACCGATCCGCCGCGTGGTTTGCCCACCGAACTCGATTGATCCGGAATCCGGTTTCAATATCCCCATGATCGCGCGGATGGTACTCGTTTTTCCCGCCCCGTTGCGGCCGAGAAAGCCGTAGATCTCGCCCGGACGAACGTCTAAATTCAATCGGTCGACCGCGAGGTGCGATCCATAACGAATGGTCAAATCATGAGTGCGAAGGAGGGAAACTCGAGTTGTTTCGACGGGCATTTCCGTTGTCGTTTCCGTAGTCGTTTCCGTAGTCGTTTCCGTAGTCGTTTCCATCGCTATCTCAACACGGTTGGGGGGAAGGGGCGTCGGAACGATGCTGGCTGTCTTCTGTTTTTCCAGCACGGGCCTCATGCCGCTGCCGGATTCAACTATATTGTCGGCCTCAGGGACCGACTCCATTTTACCAGACCCGATCGGATACCCAAACACCTATCGCTTGGTCACCCGCCCTTAACCCCCCCACAGGAATTTCAACGTGTCCACTTTCATGTCTCGCTCTTTTGTTTGTCTGATCGCTCTTGTCGTGTTTTCGCCGCTCGGAAACGTTTTCGCCGAGGAGGGAAAATGGATTTCTCTGTTTGACGGCCAGACGCTCGACGGTTGGCAGAAGGTCGGCGGTGAGAACGACAGTCAGTGGGAGGTCAAGGACGGCGCGATTCACGGGTCAGGGAAACCTTCGATGCTCGTCACGACCGAAGGCCCTTACGAGAACTTTCGGTACCGGGTCGAGATGAAAATCAACGATGGCGGTAATTCCGGATTGTACTTCCGCACGACGGCCCGACCCGGGTTCATGGACGGGTACGAAGCCCAGGTCGACAGCACGCACACCGATCCGATTCGTACCGGTTCGTTGTACGGCATGTGCCACGTCTACCAACAACTCGTCAAACCCGGTGAATGGTTCACCTACGACCTCGAAGTCAGCAACAGCAAGTGGCGCGGTCGCGACATGGTCCGTATTAAAGTCACCGTCGATGGCAACGAGTTGTACGAGTACTTCGATTTCGACCAAACTTTCAAAGAAGGTTACTTCGCGTTCCAACAACACGACCCCGGCAGCCAAGTCGCGATCCGCAAAGTCGAAGTCATGCCGATGGATTGATTGAATGTCGTTCGGCTCTCCGAGCCGACAACGTTCTACGCACCGCCCGGCGCGCCATCGGTTCGGAGAACCGAGTGTCAAACAAAGTACGTCAGCCTTTCCAGGCTGACTTCGCGTTTGGGGGTGTCAGCCTGGAAAGGCTGACGTATGAATCGGGAATTTATTTCGGGACGGTTCCTAAGAAACGTCGAGACGCGTTATGTTTGGGGGAAATCTGACCTATCGTTTCCCCGCTTTTTGATTTTTAAACGTGCCCGAAACCGCCGATTTACGTTACCGCCGTGTGATTTTGAAACTCAGTGGCGAGAGTTTGGCCGAATCCGGCAAACGCGGCATCAGTGGCACCGAAATGGCCACGATTTCTCGCCAGATCAAACTTGCCCACGAATCCGGATGCCAAATCGCGATCGTCAACGGCGGCGGCAATATCCTGCGTGGTGCCCAGTTCTCCGGTGCCAACGCGGCTGTCGGTGAGGCGACCGCCCACTACATGGGGATGCTCGCCACGGTCATCAACTCGCTCGCCCTGCAAGACGCTCTGGAATCGATCGGGATGCCGACCCGGGTCATGAGTGCGTTGCCGGTCGACAAAGTCGCCGAGAAATTCATCCGCCGCCGAGCGATCCGTCATCTCGAAAAAGGACGCGTCGTCGTCCTCTCCGGCGGAATCGGGTGCCCGTTTGTCACCACCGACACCGCCGCCGCCCAACGAGCCCTCGAACTCGATGCCGACGTGATTTTGAAAGCCACCCGCGTCGACGGTGTTTATAGCGACGACCCCGAACTCAACCCCCACGCAGTACTGTATGATCAGCTCAGCTACCAGGACGTGATTACGAAAAAATTGCGGGTCATGGACGCCACCGCGATCGCGCTGTGCAGCGAACATTGCAAACCGATCTTAGTCTTCAATTTCAAACGCGACGGGAACATCGTCAAAGCGGTGCGAGGCGAAACCGTCGGCACCTGGATCGGCGACCCCAACGATTCACAAAAGCACTGATGCAACCACTTGGAACCCCACTCACCAGGAGACGATTGACATGACCAGCGACGAAATACTCATGGACGCCGAAGAACGGATGGAAAAAGCCGTCTCGGTTCTCTCGAACAATTTGGCCGGCATCCGCACCGGACGTGCCAACCCAGGCTTGGTCGATTCGATCAAAGTTGAAGTGTACGGCTCGTTCACACCCTTGAAACAACTCGCCTCGATCGGCACCCCCGAACCGCAACAGATCCTCATCCGCCCCTACGATGCCAGCACGATCAAAGAGATCGAAAAGGCCCTCGTTGCCGGGGATCTCGGATTGAATCCCCAAAACGACGGACGCGTCATCCGCATCAACGTCCCGCCGTTGTCGACCGAAGTTCGCAAGAAAATGGTCAACCGGATCAAAGAACTCAGCGAAGACGGCAAGATCGCGATCCGGAACATTCGCCGTGATGCGAATAAAACCGCCGACCAATCCGAAAAAGACAACGTTCTCACCGAAGACGACCGGGACCGTTGCAAAGAGCAGGTTCAAGAACTCATCAAGAAATTCGAATCCGCCGTCAACGACGCCGCCAAGGCTCGCGAAGCCGAAGTCTTGGAGGCTTAACCAACGTGCCACAAACGGTGCAGTGCCCGCAGTGCCAAACTGCGATCGGGGTTCGTGAAGATGCCGGCGGTACCCGTGTGACCTGCCCGCATTGCGCCGAGGCGTTCGTCGTCCCCGGCTACCCCGGCGGGAACGCGGGCAGTTCCTCCTCGTCCGACGATGACGACGACTGGCTCAACATCACCGACACGCCCGCGATGCAACCGATCAAACCACGACCGACGGCGTCCCAACCTGTCACACCGGACCCCTTCTTCGACGAAGAAGGTTTCGGCGATGGTGGCGATTCGAGCGGCGATGGTGCCAGCGGTGACGACATTTTCGGCGAAAAGGCATCGGGAAGCGTCGAGTTCGGCGAAGACCCGTTCGGTACGCCACCGACGCCCGAACACGAGGACCTCGCCGCCGCGTTCGACGAACGCTCCGCCGGAACCAATTCCGACGGCGGCAAGATCGAGTACCAAACCGATTACCGCCTCCGCTGCCCGACCTGCGGCACGCTCAACGACGTCAAGTCAACCCAGGCCGGCAAACAGATCCGTTGCCGCGATTGCTTTACCATGGTCCGCGTCCCCAAACCGCCCCGGGTGCAACGCAAAGTCCAAATCGACATGGAAGCCGCGCCGGCGTTCCAGTTCAGTTCCTCGACCGGTACCGCCGTCAATCGACCCGAAGACCCGTTCCGCAAATCCGCCAGCGAGTTACTCGAAGCGGCCGCTCGGACCGACAAAGTCGAGCCGAAACCGGACCTCGACGTCCCCCGTATCCGCGATTGGGCCGCCGCCGTGTTCGGCATCTTCACCCAAATCGGTGTCATGGTTCACTGGTTGATTCTCTCCACGCTCGCCTCGGTGATCGCGTTTTTCGCACTGGCGATCGACGCCCAAATCCTGATCGTCGGCTTGTTCGCCGCCGGCGGGTTTTTTGCCGCGATTGTGTTGGCGTGCGGGTTCACGATCATGCAATCCGTCGCCAACGAAGAGGACTCGGTCAAGGAGTGGCCTGTCACCCTCGAACCGATGGAATGGCTCTCCGCGACCGTGTTCTGTTTCGCCGCCGCCGGACTGGCCTACGCTCCCGGTTGGTTCATCGGCTACATGACGTTCGGCACGAGTTTGACGACGGTCTGTTTATCGATGATGTCGGTGTTCGTGATCTTCCCATTCGTGTTGTTGTCGATGCTCGACATGCAAAACATCTTCGTGCCATTCTCGCCCGACGTCGGCCGCAGCGTGACGCGTTGTGAAGAGGCCTGGGGCGGGTTTTATTTCTCCTCCGGCATCCTGTTCTTCTTCACGTTCCTCGTGTTCGCCTTCGCGAGTCTGTTCCCCGCCCCGACCGCCGCCGTGATCGGCATCTTCATCGCCGTCGGAGCTGCATTCCTTTACTTCGCCATGATCGGACGGCTCGCCTATGCGATCGGCCAAAGTGTCAACGCCGAGGCCCGGGTGAATAATATTGCCGAAGAGCGCGAGCAAGAACGCGAACGCAAGAAATCGATGTAGTCCCCTCACGCTCACGGCGTTCAACAACATCGCTCAGGGTCAGGATCGCGAGCCTTCGCGAGCGATCCGCCACCCTGGGTAACCAGTGCCGACAACACCCCTCCCGTCTCGTAACCTGGGGTTGCGGCATCATCGCCTGCAGCGGTGATGACCTTAACCCCAGGCTATGTTGGGTTCATCCGACGGAAGCGTGCGCCGACCCCAGGATCGAGGTTTTTCAAGGCATGGCTCCCGTGTCCAATGATTTGATGAAAAATCGTGCTCGGCGAACCGAAATCCGCCGAGGATCGTCGGCACCATTGGCAACCGCTTTTGCAGGAAGACGCTGGCGACAGAGAGATCCCTTGTCGAGTTGAACTTCTGCAAAGCTCGACTGCGTTTCGTCCGGCTTACATAGTCTACCAGCATCCATACTCAGGCACCAATCTCGTTGGACACTGGAGTCATGCCTGAAAAACCTCCGGCGCACGCTTCCGCCGGATGAACCCTATGTTGTCGAACGCCGTGGGCGTAGCAGACGAAAACCTGCGCAGGGACAAATGCGTCGCGATCCCAAAATATCGAACAGCCCTGGGCTAGCGGGCTGTCGATTTAGTTAGCCGATGGGCGTTAGCCCCGGTTTCCACACCGGCAACCGGGGCTAACGCCCATCGGCTAATCTTTGCTGACGCAAAAACGATTAAATCGACAGCCCGCTAGTCTGGGTTATTGCGTGAGAACGGTGGCGAACGCCAAACCGGCCAATACACCGAACCTGCCTACCTGCCGCCCGAGTTTGATGCGAGCCCCAGTCGGTCCGGCGGGTCGTTGGTTCGTGTGTTCGCAAACCACGCCCGCCTGGAATCCAACGCGAAAAATTGAGCCGACGATTTCAACCAAGCCCAACCATCCTCAACCTTCCGCGGGTGTGTGGGTGTTGTCCCACAACCCACCGAGTTGGTTGACGGCCGAATGCAGCCGGCTCTTCACCGTGCCGACGGGAATCCCCAGAACCTCGGCGGCTTCGCGATACTTCAGGCCTTGGTAGTACACCAACTCCACGACCTGCTGCATCGGTTCGCCTAGCGAAGCGACCGCATCGTGGACCCAGCGACCGTTTTCCTCTCGGGACGCCTCGACGAGCGGGTCGATGCTCGAACCGACCAACTTTTCCGACCAACTGCCGCCCCGATCATCGTCCTGGCCGCCGCTTGGGCGATCCAAACTGACCATCCGGTGGCGTTTGTTCCGACGCTGCGTATCGATCGCTTGGTTCGTCGCGATCGCGTACAACCACGGACGGAACCGACGCGTCAAATCGAACTGTTGGCACTTCAGGTGAACCTGCAGAAACGTACCTTGGAACGCATCCTCGGCGATCTCCGCGTTGCCCATGTAGCGACGCAGGTACGCGTAGATTTCACGTTCGTACCGACGCATCAGCGTTTCGTAGATCACACGGTCGCCGCTCTCGCGGTAACGCGCGATCAGTTCCTCGTCCGTGATTTCGTTCTCGGTGGAATCGCACTCCGGATGGGCCGCTCGTTTCTCGTGCTCGCTGGGCTCACCGGTTCGTGCCGGTTGCGGGGTCGAGACGTTGATCGGCTTCTCGGGAGCGAGAGTGCTCGTTGAAAAGTTCATGGGTTCCGTCTACCAGAAAAAGATGAATGAGGAGAACAAGACATCCGATGACAGAATTCTGTCCGAAATGCCCGAGAAGGTCAACTTCTCACAAGTGAAATGCGTATCGTAGTAGGAGTGTCCGCCATCAAAACGGCCGATTTCGCCTCAATTTCGTTCGATTCGTTCAAACTGGTGGAATCCACCCAACCTGTCGGGTGGCCGATTTCTTTCCCTTTCAACATTGGCAAAAGCCATCCAACATTGGCAAAAGAAAGAAAACACCCTTTATTATGACGTCGAACGGTGGAGAAGTCAACCAGAATGAACGATCCGCCCCGAGGTGGATTCGCCAATGACGCGCCGATATGCCATGCCGATCAATCCAGTCGATCCTTGCACCACACGAATTCCAGTGCCCGAGCGTCGGTAGGTGCTTGATGGCTTTCGGGGACCAACTTGGCATTATGGTGGAAGCCCACTACCTGCGGAGATTGCAATGACGGCCGAACAACTCATTGCCGATGCCGCATCGCGAACCCTCTCTGAGCAACTGCGTTGTCGCACCAGCGATTTGGGACGGCTTAACGGACAGCGTCAGCCCGACTCCTGCACCCGAAGCCAAGACTAAATTCGACCGAAGCATCCCACTTTTTCGTCAGAATTCAGGAACCGCGATGACGATCGACGCGCTTCGCCAGTGACTTGACGCGGACGTCGCGGGATGACCGTCCGGATTGCCTCATTTTGACGCTGTTAGCTTGTTGGAATGCGCGCGTCGGGTGATAGGCAATGTCGATTCGATATGTCACCTGTCTCCAGAACAAGTAATTCCCCAGCCTCGTTCACTACCGTACAAATAAGTTGTTCCAGACTGCTAGCAGGTCTGGTGATGTGTTTCGGCGAAACGAAAAATTCCTAACCCGTCGGGTCAGGAAAAACCGAGTCGTTCGAGTGATATCGAATCAATTGACAAGACCTGCTTAGGAGGTTCTCGATCCAGTTTTTCGACCAGGATCTGCGCCGAACTGACGCACAAAACGGGAAGTTATTTCGAGACATTTCGCTCGGCGGAGGCATCCGGTGACACCGCCCATTTCAGCAACCGGCGACCGGTTGTGCTCATCGGGAGGTGTTTTAAGGTTTCGGGCGTGTGGAACGCCCATGATTCCGGCAATCTTTTGGAACCGCCCATCCGCTCGGCGAACGAGACACTCAGTGTGATCCGGTATTTCGTGACGGCGTGCTTGATCGTGGTCGCCGTGTCGCCGATTCGGACTTTGCCGCCGATTTGATTTGCCAACCAAGTTGAAAGCTCCGCAGCATCGTTGACTTCGGGTGCTCCGGTTTTGGGGAAATCCCACATGCCTGCGAAACGGACTCCCGGCGGGATTTGACGGACCAACCAGGTTCCCTGCGGTCCCCGAATCAACGCGGCGAATTCGTTGCGGGGTTCGTAAATCATCTTTTGTGTCTTGGCGGGAATTTTGCTCTGCAATCCTGAGGCGTTCGCGGCACACCACTTCGCCACCGGGCAGATCAGGCATTTCGGCTCGCGCGGCGTGCAGACCAACGCCCCGAGTTCCATCGCGGCTTGGTTGATCGAAGCCGGGCCGCGGTCGCGATCCTCGGGTGAGAATTTTTTCGGCAACAGTTGCTCGGCGAAATCCCATAGCCGATCGAGCGAGGCTTTTTCGTCGACACTGGCTCGCATCCCGATCAGGCGGCTGAACACGCGGATCGTGTTGCCCTCGAGAATCGGAACGGCTTGATTGTCGGATACCGACAGGATCGCCCCGGCGGTGTAACGACCGATGCCGGGAAGGGCGATCGCCTCTGGAAAATTCAGCGGGAACTCGCCGTTGTGATTGGCGACAATTTCTTTCGCTGCCGCGTGCATCGATCGGGCCCGGCGGTAATAACCGAGCCCCTCCCAAATCCGCATCAACTCGCTCTCATCGGCCGCCGCGAGCGAGGCCGCATCCGGATATCGAGCGAGAAATCGCTCGAAATACGGCAGCACTGTGGCAATCTGAGTTTGTTGGCACATGATCTCGCTGACCCACACTCGGTACGGTGCCGGTTCACGCCGCCAGGGCAAATCGCGAGCGTGATCGGCGTACCAAGACAACAACGCGGCGCGGAGCGACGCGAGTCGGCGAGAAGTGATTGCCGGGGCGAATGGATCGCTGGGTTGACTCACTGTTCGGCGAGTTTCCCCAACTGAGCGGTCGTGTCAAATTCGACTCCGGCCCGCTCGTAACGAATTTGAATCTGCTCGCCCGGCATGTGGGCATCGATCGCCTTTTGCAGGTCCTTGAATCGTTGGACCGGTTGGTTATCGACCGCGATCACCACGTCGCCGGGTAATAAACCGGCTCGCTCGGCACCTTGCCCGCGGATGACTTCGTTGATCAGGCACTCGTTGAAATTGTCGTAACACTGGACGCCGAGAAAGCCGCCTTGTTTGAAAATGATCTCCAACCCCGGCACGGTTTTTCGTAACGCTTCGACGCGTTCGGGCGGGGCGGCGGTCCCGTTGAGCGTCAGGGAAACGCGGATCGGCAGGGTGCCGAGTTGGTCAACCAGATCGCCCGTCAGGGTGACGTACCGCAGTTCGAGGCGGCGGAGTTCGCGGACCGCGCCGAGGGTCCGCATAGCGTCCGCGTCGATTTCGCCTTGCACCAACGAGAGTGTCGTTAAATCAGGCATTTGCACGACGCCGGCGAGCACATCGCGACGAATCTCCGCGCCCCGGACGCGGGCGAATTCGATCCCGTCGATCCATCGCAGCAGCGAAAGGGTTTCGATGTCACCGGAGAAGGACTCGTTGATTTCGACGATTCGTTTTTGTTCGGATCGCGAGCCGATGATGAACTCGGTCATCCCGATGAACACGCCGGCCTCGCGGAGCAAGTTCATTGCAGTAACGCGGCGGACGTCACGGACCTCTTGGGTGGCAATTTTCGCACGCGTCCCGCGACTGCCGCCGAGCGTGGCGATGCGTTGCAGTTCCGACCAGGCGTCGGGTTTTGCCGTTTTGGGGCTCGCGGTTTCGGCAACTTCCGCGGTCGGTTTCGCGTCGGCAGCTTTCTCACCGGCAGGTTTTTCACTGGTCGTCGGCACATTACCGAGGATCGGTGCCCGAGAGGCGATTTCTTGCAGGATTCCGATGACACGTTCGGTGGTTTCGAGTTCTCCAGAATCCAGTTCGGCCACGAGCGTCGGCACGGCAGGCCCGCCGACTCGGGTCAAATCGGCGGTCGCCCGTTTGCGTCGCAGGTACGAATCGCTCGACAAATCGTTGACCAAGGCGACGATTCGGTCTTCCGTGATGGCGTTGGCCGGCGGCTTCGGCGCTTCCTCCTCCTCGGCAGCGGCGGTATTTGAGACGAGGCACAGCCCGACCCACAACACGCCCATGCAAAGACACCGTCCCGCTCGGAACCGTGGTGGAGCGATAAACACAGCATCGTGAGTAGCGAGATCAGGATTCACAGAATTGCTTCGGGCAAAGGATTGAAAAGCGTTGGCAACGAAGCGCTTTCCGGGTCGGTGTCGGGTGTCAAACGCGAGGGCAGAACATTATTCTACCGCAGAATCGATTCTGTCCAACATCAACTCTCCTCTTCTTCCCTGACATCGCGAGCCCCTCGGATGATTCCACTTCGTTCTTCCCAGACCGCCGGATGGGTGATCGCCGCTGCGTTTTCGTTCATTTTGATGTTCCCGTTTCTGATCCAGCAGAGTGCGTCCGGACAAGAAGCACCCCTCGGCTCCGTCGCGGGTGAAACGCGAGAGGCCCCCGAATCGGTTGCCGACGAAGCGGTTGCCCCCGAGCGAACCGGCGACGGGGAGGAGAATGCGGGAGCCGAAACGACCGTCGAAATCGAAACTGCCGAAATCGAAACGCTGGCGACGCTCCGGCGTGACGTCGACGTGGCCGCGTTGGCAGGACACAACGGGTGGATGCTGGTTTGCTGTGCGTTGGTCTTGTTCATGACCGCCCCAGGGCTGGCGATGTTCTACGGCGGGTTGGTCCGGCGGAAAAACGTGCTCAGTGTGATGATGCAGTGCATTTTCCTAATGGGTTTGATGACGGTCCTCTGGGCGCTCTACGGATACTCGTTCGCCTTCGGTGGCGAGGGGAAATGGTTCGGAAATTTCGAGTTCGTGTTCATGAACGGGGTGCAGCGATACTGGGACGACGCCGCCGACGCGGCCGTGACGCCGATGAGCAACGGCATCCCGGTGATGACCCACATGCTGTTCCAAGGCATGTTTTTCATCATCACACCAGCGATCATTTGTGGTGCGTTCGCCGAGCGGATGAAATTCAGTGCGATGGTGGTGTATTCGATTTTGTGGGGCACGTTCATTTATTGCCCCTTGTGCCATTGGGTTTGGGACGAGGGCGCGTTGTCGTATTTCGCCGGTGACGACGCGATCGCCGGCGGTGCGTTGGATTTCGCCGGGGGCACGGTCGTGCATATTAGCAGCGGCATCTCGGCGCTCGTCGCCGCGTTGTTGATCGGCCCTCGAATGGGGTTCCCACAGGAACCGTTGCAACCGCACAACCTGACGTACACGGCCCTTGGTGCAGCGATGTTGTGGGTGGGTTGGTTCGGTTTCAATGCCGGCAGTGAATTGTTGTCCGACGAAATGGCGAGCAGCGCGTTCATGGTGACGCATTTCTCCGCCGCCGCCGGAGCCGTCGCGTGGGCACTCGCGGAGTGGATTCGGTTGGGCAAACCGACCGTGCTCGGCGCCAGCAGCGGTGCCGTCGCCGGATTGGTTTGCATCACACCGGCGGCCGGGTTCGTGCAGCCGATGCCCGCTCTCTTAATGGGGGCCTTGGCCGGATTGATGTGTTTTTGGTCCTGCTCGCGGCTCAAACATATGTTCGGTTACGACGATGCTCTCGATGCGTTCGGCGTCCACGGCGTCGGCGGCACGCTCGGCGCGTTGTTGACGGGCGTGTTCGCGACCCGAGCGGCCTGGGACGTTAGCAACGGGACGCCGATCGGTTTGATCGAATCCGGCGGCGATTTCACGTTGCTGATCGGCCAAATCGCTGCCGTCCTGGTGACGTACGTTTTCGCCGGCGTGGGCAGTCTGATCCTACTCAAGATCATCGATCAGGTCATCGGTCTACGGGTGCCGATCGAAAGCGAGCAACGCGGCCTCGACATCGCCGATCACGGCGAAGAAGGCTACCAGTTCGCGTAACGAAGACTTTCTCCGGGGGCGAGTGGCTCGATTTTCATTCGCCGCCCGGACGACGCTGCCCAACTGGCGGTGTTCGCTTCGCTCGACCGCCGGCTAATCACTGAAACGCTCTCAGCGTTGCGCTGGGTCGTTGAAAATTTGGTCTTGCGGGGGGCTTCATTTGTGAAGTCCGTTCGTTCCCAGCCCACTTCTTTCGGCTCGCGAAGTCTTTCCGGATCCTTCACACCGGACCCGGTGCACCGGATCGTTTAAACCGGCATCATGCCTCGTGGAACGAATTAAGACGAGTTTCCGTGGTCGCTCGTGGCCTCGCTCCCGGATGAATCGCACGCTTTGACAACCTCGAAACAGAAAACTCATTTCGTCGTCGTCTTCCTCGCCCGCGATTTTGCCAGGCAACAGTTGCCATTGTTCGAATCGCCACTCCTCGCTCGGTGAAGTCTGATACTCGAACTCGGCCAAACATTCGGGAGCCGAGAGAACGCGTTCGAATGTCTCTCGGCTTTGAGAAATCAGCCATGCCCGGAAATCATTGAACCCCTCATCGGATTTGCCGAAACCGAAAAAACAAGCCGCGCCGATCAAATTCCAATCACACGCTCGGCTCCCCAGCTTCGCTCGGGAGAGTGAAGAACCGCTGGCTGCGCAAGCACTTAAATTCTGCACGATCTGCGTTGCGGACGGGGTGCTGCGTCGCACTGCAACCGATCGCAAGCAAGAGACTTAAAACTGCAACTGCCTCCCCTGCCGGGGAGCGGTCAATCAGAGCGGGCGGGTTTGGTGTAGAATCATTCTCTGAGGGCGGATCGCGTCCGTTGACCGAGAGAGAGACCCATGAGGCTGGTGAGACGTGAATCGATTTGCAACTTTGAACCCACCCCGCCGCGAGGCGGCGGCTGCCGGATCCGTTTTTCACTGGTTCTGGGCGATTCTCGCCGGATTGACGGTGCCGTTGTTGATCGTGATTTTCGGGATGGTGGCCTCGTTGATCGATGACGGTCAATTGCGTCAGAACGGCGGATTGAGCATCGTACGGGGACTCGACGGGACCATCGTGACGCTGGGGACGTATCTCAAAGTCCCGTTGCCCGACGGATTTGAATCCCAGGACAGGTTCCTCCAATTGTCGGAATTGGTGTTGATCGCGATTTCGATCTCGGCGGTTTTTTGTTTCGCCGTGTGGATGAATCGTCGTTCGTCGGACCGGCGGACGCGGAGTGTGCTCAAGGTGCTGCACTCGCGGTTGCTGCAACAGAGTTTGCGACGTGCCGAATCCGAAGGCGCGGCCGCCCAGCGTGCTCGTGCGCAGCAACTGATCGGCAACGATTTGCCGCAACTCGCGATCGGATTGTCGTTGTGGTACCGGGTGATCCCTCGCAGCGTTCTGATGCTGGTCGGATCGGTGGTGCTGGCGCTGCTCGTGAACGTTTGGTTGGCGATTCTCGCCGTGATCAGCGGCGTGGTGTTGTGGCGATTGTATTCCCGGTTGCGCAGTCCGAATTGGTTGGACTCGTCGCGGTTTGAAATTCCAAAAATTCGCGAGCGGTTGGTCGGTTTGATCGGTGATGCGCCGATGATGGCTCGGTTGCAGGCCGGCGGTTTGGCCGACCAAGCGTTCGCGGCGGAGTTGGATTTGCTCGAACGGCGGGCCGCTGGGGACGATGCGAAGCGGGGACGACTATGGCCGGTGTTGATGTTCGCCGGCAGTATCTTGATCGGGTTGTTGGTGATGGGGTTGGGTGCGAACATTCTGCACGCGGATCAAGGATTGAATTTGCCCGCTTCACTGGTGCTCGGACTCGCGTTGACGGCCGCGGGTTTTTCGGCAGCGAGATTGACCGAACTCGCCCGGCAATTGCGTCGCAGTTCGCGTGCCTGCGAGGCGGTGTATTTGTATTTGCAACGCGGCGACGAAGCCGCGCCGAGTGAGCGGTTGGTCGGGTTGGCAGGGCTGCGAGAATCCGTTGACCTCCGCGACGTTTCTTTGCTGGACGCCACCGGTCGACCCATCCTCCGCGACTTGAGTCTTTCACTCCAGCCGAAATCATTGGTAGCGTTGTTAGGGACCGATGAACTGTCGACGCAATCGCTCGCCGAATTGTTGTTGGGGTTCGGGCGTCCGCAGCGCGGGATCGTCGAAATTGATGGTATTTCGTTGCGAGATATCCATCCGCAGGCGCTCGCGAAACAAGTGATGTGGATCGCCCCTGACGGGCCGTTGTGGGAAAGCACGATCACCGAAAATTTGATGGCGGGGTTGAGCAAATCGGTGGACAAACGCGACATGGTCAACGTGCTCGAACAGATCGGCATCTACGAACAGATCACACGTTTGAGCGACGGTCTGGAAACGCTCGTCGGTCCCGTGTCGGATCTGCGTGATGGTCATTCGAGCGACGGGTTGTCGATGAACTCGCGCTACATGTTGGGCATCGCACGGGCGTTGTTGCACCGACCGCCGATCGTATTAGCGAAAGAACCAGCGGCCCCGACGGAGCACATGAGCAACGACCCCTGTCTCAACGCGATGCGAACGCTCGCGGGGGAGGGATCACTCGTCCTGGTGTTGCCGCGTCGGTTGCAAACGCTCCGTCAATGTGACCGAGTCGTGTTGCTCAACGGAGCGAATCTAGTCGGCGAGGGAGGCCACGCGGAGTTGTTGGCATCAAGCGATTTGTACCGCCATTTGAATTACCTGTTGTTCAACCCCTACCGCCATCGCAGCGGTGCGTAGCGAATACGATCGCTCCCGGAGATATCGCGGCATCGCACACCCAGGATTCACCGAATCGAGGATAACCTGACTCTAACGCTTTAGATGTGCTGAAAACACGAAGAAAAACCGGCGTCGCGACGAAACCGCCAACCCGTCATTCTTTTAGTTGCAAGACTAAAAGGAGTCGAGAATAGAATCTCAGCAGCAACGCCGGCCTGTTCAACGTGGTCGAAAGCAAAAACTGCCAAGTCAACGTGCTGACGTTGGAAATCGACCACTCCGAGACTGCCGAGACGTTTGACGAGCGGATGAGTTCCTTTCGCGGGTGGTTTGAATCCAAGGAGCAGGAGTGGTCAAAGCCGGTAAAGGAAATGACAGCCAAGCTATTTAAGCGATCCGATCAATATCGTGAATCGCCCAACCCTCCTGGATGCTATCGCACGAGCGATCAAGTAGATCGTTTGATGAATCGGATGACACGACTGATGTACTCAGGCAGCGGCATCCACGGGAACCACGTCGCCAGTGAGTTGCGATTGCGAGGCTGGGCCTCGATGCGGAACTTCGTTCCATACGCCCAGCGGTCCGGCGAGACTCGAAAGTATTTAAGCCCGGCTAACAAACTCAACGAACACAGATATCACGACAACTGGCTTGAAAACTTTCAAATTTTCGTCTCCATGAATAGAACAAGCGGTACATGAAAAGCGTGAGAGTCAGGAAGAATTAATGCAACGACAAGAACAAAATTTAGGTTGATCCGGCGGCAGCGTGCGCCGGAGGTTTTCAAAGCATGACTGCAGTGTCCAACGAGATTGGTGCCTGAGATATGGATGCTGGTTGACTACGTAAGCCGGGACAAACGCAGTCGAGCTCTGCAGAGGTTCAACTCGACAAGGGATCTCTCGGTCGCCAGCGTCTTCCTGCAAAAGCGGTGCGGAAATAGTGCCGACGGTCCTCGGCGGATTTCGTTTCGCCGAGGACGATTTTTCATCAAATCATGGGACACGGGAGCCATGCCTTGAAAAACCTCGATCCTGGGGTCGGCGCACGCTTCCGTCGGATGAACCCAAATTTAGCGGAGTCGGCCGCAGCAGCGGTCGACGATCCCGACACTGGCTCCGCCTGCATCGAACGGATCGAATCGATTCGCATCCGAATGATCTTGCCTCAGGTCCCATCGATGCAATCGCCATCATCCGCAAAGACGGCAGGTTTTGTGTGATCTCGTTCTCGATTAACTCGATGTAAGAACTCCTGCTTACCTCGGGCCGGCCCCTGACCTAAGTTTCCACCGAATACCCCTCTCGTTGTCATCGCAGCAATCCATGATCGACTCAATCTCGTCCGGCCCATCGGCGGCCCCACCATCGGCGCCCCGACCATCGGCATTGTCAACTGGCTCGACACTGCCAATCGTCGCGTCCCGGAATCCGACTGCGTCGGCACCGGTAACCGGTGCGGCAGGTGCATCAACAACGGCGACCTCGCGCACCCTCCGGGGCAAGATCATGATCGTGGACGATGAAATCGCGAACGTCTTGATCGTCAAAAAATACCTCGAGCGGGCCGGGTATCGGGATTTCGAAACCACCACTGACTCGACCGCCGCGCTGCGAATCCTCGCCGCAACGCGCCCCGACGTGCTGTTGGTCGACATCAACATGCCCGGCGTCGACGGGATCGAGATTTTGCGGAAGGTCCGCGCCGAGCCTCAATTCCGGCATCTTCCGGTGCTGATTCTGACCGCCAACACCGACGAGCAAATCAAACTCACGTGTCTGGAACTCGGCGCGACCGATTTCCTGCTCAAACCTGTCGACCCGATGGACCTGACACCTCGGGTGCGAAACTCGTTGCAAGCGAAATCGTTCCGTGACCGGCTGCAAAATCACGCCGCCGAACTCGAACTCAAAGTCGAACAACGAACGCGAGAACTCGAAGCCTCCCGTCGCGAGGTCGTTTATTGTCTCGCCCGCGCCGCCGAACTTCGCGACAACGACACCGGCAACCACGTGATCCGAGTCGGACATTTCGCAGGCATCATTGCCAAAGCGATGGGGTTACCCGATTGGTTTGTTCGCGATCTCGAAATGGCCGCTCAATTGCACGACGTCGGCAAGATCGCTATCCCGGATGCGATCCTACTTAAACCCGGCAAACTCGAACCCGAAGAATTCGAGATCATTCAAAATCATGTCAAATTCGGTCATCAAATCATTCAACCCCATGCCGGTTCAGATGCCCGTTTGATGCGTCGCCATGTCGAATTCGGCAGCGACATGTTACGCAACGGCAGCGCGTTGATGCGGCTCGCCGCGAGCATCGCGCAAACGCATCATGAACGATTCGACGGCACCGGATACCCACTCGGACTCGCCGCCGACGACATCCCGATCGAAGGCCGCATCACCGCCGTCGCCGACGTGTTCGACGCGTTATCCGCTGAACGCCCCTACAAGAAAGCGATGCCACGAGAAAAGTGTTTTACGATTCTCGAAGAGGGCCGAGGCAGCCACTTTGATCCTGACGTGCTCGACGCATTCTTTCAGTCGAAGAAAGAAATCGTCCGCGTGCAACTCGATTTCATGGACCACATCGCACCAACGCCGCCATCGAACTGTGTTCCGTCCATTTCAAAAGTGAGGGGTGAGTTGATGAGCCGTTTCGGCGCTAGCCACGGTTCCACCGTTGAAACGGGGCCAAGCGGTTCAGCGCAATCTCACGTAGGCGAGTCGCTCTGAGACTCGCAATTTCAACGCTGTTGGCGTCAAAAACAAAAGTTGCATAAGGTCAGAGGCACAAAAGCGAGGCTTTTGAGCAGCCTGGTTCATGCCTGGGAAATTTTGGGCGAAATTTTGGGCCATCCGCAGAATCTGTGGGTCAAAACACGGACTTGGCAATCATTCAGTTAGGCGCATTGAAGTCCCATCCAGGATCTTGGATTTTTCTGACGCTTGTACTCCTGCAACCAATGAGGGTCTGTGATCGCCGTCTTTAACCGTTAACATCGGTCTGCCAGGGAATAAAGTATTTGCATCGCAAGGCAGCAGCCGACTTGCTTAGGCGTTTTTTTGAAAAGCATTGGACGCTTGAGTCATGCCTTCCAAAATAACCTCGGCTTGGACGCCGCGCACGCTTCCGTCGGATGGACCAATTTTTGACAAGTTCCGCTACCCTCAAAACAATTCGATCAGGCATGCATCTATTTTGCGACCTGGTCCCAGTTGACAAGTTTCCAGAACGCGTCGATGTAATCGGTGCGACGGTTTTGGTACTTGAGGTAGTAGGCGTGTTCCCACACGTCCAACCCGAGCAAGGGTTTCATGTCCAATGAAATCGGGCTGTCTTGGTTGGCTGTGCTCAATACTTTCAAACCGTCTTTGCCGTGGGCCAACCAGGCCCAGCCGCTACCAAACTGGGTCGCTCCGGCTTTGGCGAATTCCTGTTTGAAACTGTCCATCGATCCGAACGTGGACGTGATCTGCCGGGCCAATTCACCGCTCGGCATGGACGATCCCGAGGAAGGCTGCATCACCTTCCAAAACAGCGAGTGGTTCGCGTGACCGCCGCCATTGTTGCGGACCGCCGTGCGAGCGGACTCGGGTAGTTTGTCGAGATTGGCGAGCATTTGCTGCAACGTCATGTTCGCGAGCGACGCCTCACCTTCGACGGCGGCGTTGAGTTTGCTGACGTAGCCCTGATGGTGCTTGGTATGGTGGATCGTCATCGTTTGCGTATCGATGACCGGGTTGAGGGCCTCGTCGGCATACGGCAACGGTGGCAGAGAAAACGGTGCGTTGCCGGTCAGAGCCTGTTGGGCGGAGGCTTTGGAAGACGACGAAGCACTCGCCATGGCGGCGGTCGCGACCATCGCGGCCGAACCGGCGAGGAATCCACGGCGACGCAGGACACGATCCGAGTTGACATGGGTGGGGTCAGACATGAGGGATACTTCTTTGAAAGTAGATTCGAGTGGGAGACCGAAAGTTGGACAGCACCATACCGTCGATGGATCGGGATGTGCTCCCAGAGGCAACTCGGCGAAGCATTTCTCAAAACGTAGGAAAAAGAGAAAGGAAGACGGGGCCACTCTAACCCACCTTAAAGGAATGAGGGGCCACTCTAATTCCCCCTTGGCTTCGAGGATCGCCGATCCAACCGAGTCGCTTTCGTCCGAAAGAACGCCGAGTTGCAGAAGGAATGATTCCAGAATTTGACAGCAAGATCGAGGGCAGGAAGATTCAAAACTGGAGAAAGCCCCCTCCCACAAATATTTCTGTACTCCATTTTCTTTTCAATCAAGTCTTCCGCAAACCAGCTCGGTCGGCTTACCCGCATCCGCGTTCACGAACGCCTTGTTTTTCTTGCGTGGCAAACCATCTACTCCCGAATCGCTTCCCCGCTGGTGAGTTGAAAAACACTGCCGGGGGTGGATTGGTTTTCATAGTGGAAACGGGGATCGGAAATCAAACCGGCGGCGCCTTCGGCAATCAGCGGTGAACGAGTCGGAGCGTCCCATGCGAGACGGTCTTCCGAATCGACCTCGTCGAGATGCTGTAACAAAATTCGGCGGACTTCGAAAATCGATTTACCGGTCATGTGGATGCTCGTGTGCGAGGCGTCGATGATGAGTTCGCTCTGAACGTCCTCCATCTTCGCACTCACATACTCGACCACACCATCGCCTTTGTAACCGCGTCCTGCGAGCATTGGTGGGTCGTTGAGCACGCCGATAATGTTGTGGTAACGAATGTCAGGCGACGTTTTTGCGCGGAGTAACACCGGGAAGATCGGGGAATCCGGCGCGAGCGAATCGACCGCGTTTGCCTCGGTGATCAACCGTGTGTCGCGAAAGAACCCTGGGTTGGCTCGCGTCAATCGGTTGCTCGTCGAGATCGCCATTTGTGGCAGTTTGATGATCTTGCCGGCTAGCCACCTCGTCGCGGAGTTGGCCAGGTCGCTGCCCCGGTGTGGGGTGCCGATCGTGACCACACGACTGATCGATTTGTTCGGACGGAACTCTAACGCACTGACGAGGCGGTTGACATCTTGAGGCGGGCCGCGAAGTTTCTCTTTCGGTTTGTTACTGACGATGTTCCAAAAATCGTCGCCGCTGTCGATCGTTTGCATTCGCGAAATCAAACCGCCCATGCTGTGACCGACCAAAACCATGTTGTCGAGCGCCCGGTCCTGGCCGGTCCCGTCGAACGTTTGTCGCATCGCAAACAGATCGCTGCGCAACTGCGTCGCACTGATCCAAAACGGTTGCCCGGACGGATAGAGGTAAAACCAAAACTGATAACGTTGACGGATCTCTGGGAAACTCCGCAGGTCGTTGAACATGTCCATCCACGTTAACGGACTCGACCAGAGACCGTGAACCATCAACACCGGAATCCGGTTCGGGTCGTAGGGTTCGAGCATGTACAGACCGCGTTTCTGCTGCGCGTCGTCGGGATCGAGCAAACCCTCGGTGGCCCGGTCGCGTTTGCGATACTCGGGGCTGTCGAGAAAATACGCCAGCGGTGTGGTGAGGTCGGTTTCCAACGGCACCCATTCTTGACCGAGTTTGATTTGATTGGCCCGTAACGGATCGAAAAATTCGAGCACGCACACGGGTGTCTCGTTGGGATCCTCACCGGGGAACTGCGAGTTGGGAATCTGTTGATTGGCAACCAGGTGGCTGGCCAATCGGATGTCCGATGCCTTCGTCGGCAACAGGTCTTTCGCTGCGGCGTGCTCCCTGCCCGGGTCGCTGCCGGTCGAACAACGCAACAACGCCGTGACCGCGTAACTGAGTCCCTCGGGGTAGTATTTCTCGCGATCATCGTTGCCGCCGCGAGGTTTCCGAACGGCGACCAAGGGAACACCGAGACCGAACGTGGTGTGCCGGTTGTGCAGCGTTTTGATATCGAAATCGCTGACGAATTCGAAACGATCGAATTCATCCGGTTTCCAGGCGCCTCGCATTTCGGTGCGGATCACGAATTTCCGGTCGGCTGTTTGGATCGTGTACGTTTGACCGGGACGCAATTGGTTCTCCGAGCACAGGATCCTTAGCAGGTCTTCGAGCGACTCGTTGTACAGGTCGCACACGGCGCGGAACTGCGGATCGTATTGGTTGCGAACGTCGGACAATTGCGGCCCGAACAGGTATCGGTAGCTCGTCGTCAACGCGACGCCGTAATGGTTCATCGCGTCGCTGGCCTGCCCCTTTCGCTCGGCGATCTTGCCTTCGACGTAGGAGAGTTCCGAAATTGCGTAGGTCAATTCGGGATCGAGGTTTTGACGATTGAGTGTTCGCAGTTGGGAAATACAGACCTTACTGTCGCTTTGATAGGTTTCGCTCAGCCCGTAGCGACGCAGGGTGTGTTGCGTCCGTTCGCTGATTTCGGGGCCACGCCAACGCAGCAACTGCAACGTGTTTTCCAACGCGTTGTCGCGGATCGGACGGTCCTGCAGATAGCGAGCGGTGACGCATCCGGATGATCCGCTCAACAACACGATGCCCACGACGATCAGAACGACCCATCGAGAAAGCCGTGAGGCAGTCTCGTCGAGACGGGGAACGCCGCCATGACGCGAACCTCTCACCGGTCGTGTGGTTGTCGTGAAACAGAACATAAAAACGACACTAGTAGAATGGACCGCACCGTGTCAACAAAAGATAGGCAAGATAGAGGTCCGTTTGCGAAATCGACCGTATTTCAGCCTCCCCAGCTTCGCTCGGGATCTCCCTTGCCCACTCGCACGAAGTCGCGGCGACCATGCGTCCAACAAAACGCTGACACAAGATCACCTTGCCTGACTTGGTTCATCGCTTTGTAGCCGCTAGATCGATCGACCATGAGGACGCCCTGAGCGTGCTGCCCGAAGTGAGTTTGCGGAACGTCACGCGAACGACCGGAGTCCAAGACCAACACCAGCGAGTCTTCACCGGCAAACAACCCCAACTACCAGTGATGCCCGATTGTCCTTGTTTTTTCTTCGGCGGAGTCGGTTTGTTTGGATCAATTAGATCGTTGGAGCGGTCAGCCGACATTCTCTTCCCCGAGCTTTTTCCAAAGCGAGCGTCTTTAAGTTGACGAATGGTGCTGTCGGTCCCCGGCGAACTCTGGTTCGTCGGGGGCTCCTTTTTCGAATACCGTTGGACACAAGAGTGCAGTTCGGTTTCGCCCATCGGCGGTCTGTCGGATTTGGGGTGCTCGATTTGGTCAATCGTGTCGGTCGTGCTCATGATTTTCCCGGCAAGGTGATTGAGAGAGGGGCAAGACGCTCAATTGAAACAAAAATGTCCTTGCAGCGTCTTTTCGCTAGCTCCCGTTCGACTGGCTGATTTTTTGGGTTCATGATGATTGGCGGAGATGCCGATCAAAAAGACTGGAGCGCTTTTGCACGCGCCCGTCGTGGCACAGTATCCGGGGGGAATGACGTCATGAAACTGAATGATCAATACAGAATCCAACGGCGAACCGCATGGTCGCTCTTGCTCGCCGCGTGGGCCGGCGGCGGATTGTCGTCTGGTGGCGGCGTGTCGGACGCCGCGTTCGCCGAAGAAACTTCGTCGGTGGTTCGTGCCGGTAGAACGATTCCGATCACACGTTCGCCGATCATTTCGCGTGTTTTTCGTTTGCCGCCTGTGGACAAAAACGTGCAGCGGGTGGTCGTCACGGCGATCGCGATCGATCCGCAGGGCGAGTTTTTGGCCGTCGCGGGTGACGATCATATGATCCGGATCCTGCACAGTGAAACGTTGCGGGTCGTCCAAGTGCTCGGCGAAGGCGGGGCGAAAAAAACATCCCGTCCCGGACACTTTGACTGGATTCGCACGCTCGCGTTTGACGACGCCGGGGCGCGATTAATGTCCGCCGGCAACGACGGGCAATTGATTTTGTGGGACCGGCGACGCGATTTCGCGGTGATGCAGGAAATCGATTCGGCACCGGCCCTGGCCTGTGTGCGGTTCTCCAAATCGGGCAAACAGATCGCGGCGGTCGGTTTCGATTCGCAGGTGTTCTTGATCGGCCGAACGACAACGTCGGCGCCGAAACTGCACTGCGACTGCGTCGACCTGCGGTGTTGTGCCTATCGCGATGACGGACGCGTGCTCGCGGTGGCGGGACGCGACGGACATTTGCACTTGTTCGATCCCGAGATAGGCGAGACGGTTTTTGAAGAAGAACTTCATTCGGCACGGATTCGTGACATGGCGTTCATGCCGGATTCGGGCGTGCTCGTCAGTGTCTCCGAAGACGGTGAGATGATCCGATTTGATACCGAGACTCGGGCGATGCTATCGCGTCAGAAGATCACATCGGGACGATTGTTCGCACTCGCTGTCGTGGACGATCGCACGGTGGCGGCGGCGGGCAGTGAGGACGGCATCCATTTGGTGCAGGTCGGTGAGGACAACCGCAGTCTGCGGACGCAGGCCGTTTTGACGGGACACGTCGGATCGGTCTCGACCCTCGGGGTGTGCAACGGGGTTCTCGTTTCGGGCGGATACGACGCGACGTTGCGACGTTGGGATTTGCCGAGGTTGATGGCGCCCGAGAGCAAGATCGCGTTAGGCAACGACGCCGACAAACAGACATTGAGTCAAACCCCACGTTAGCCAACTGGTGCGGCACAGGGAGGTGCCCAGCGTGATTTGGAAACACATCGAAAAATTCTGTAGCGACCTGATCGCTTCGTCTTCGTCAAACTCTTCGCCCTCGTCTCGATCCATTGGGTCGAGGCATTCGCGATGCATGCGCGTCGAATCGCTCGAACCGCGTCGTTTGATGGCGGCCGATCCGATTCACGTCGGCGTCGTCTACCTCGAAACCGACTACCTTGAATCGGACGTGGGCAGCGATTCCCGTGGCGACCGTTTCATCGTTTCGTTCACCGGTGGTGCTCCGGGAACGCGGTTGACCGAGCTGACGATCCGTACCGACAAAGACGGCGACGGGATCAGCGTGGGCGACCCGATCTATGACACCCAGGCCGGCGGTCGCGGCAAGAACGGTTACCACCCGTTCGAACTCGTACCCGGACAAACCGAGAGAGTCTCGGTCGAGGTCTCCGATGGCGGGCAGGAATTGATCCTGAGACCCGAGGACTTCGTTGCCGGTGATCGGTTGATGTTCACGATCGATGTTGACGAGGTTTTGAGGAACCTCGCCGATCTGGAACAGTTCAATCAACGGCTCGACGTGATCACCTCGGGTCAAGAGTTCCAGGATTCGATTCTGGAAGCGAAGTTCGCTGCACCCAACTATTTCGAGTCGTCGGCCGACGCAATTTTCTGGAACGATTACGGCGACCCGCAGGCCGAGTTCGGATTGAACCTGCCGCCGGACGTGAGCAGCGCTGCGGACAGTCTGCCGAACCGTTCGGCGGCGGCCGTCGCGAGTGTCACGCAAACACCTCGCCCGGCATCGGTCGGCGGGTTCGTTTACCGTGACGACAACGATTCGGGAACCAAGGACGCCGGCGAAATCGGGTTGGGCGGAGTGACGGTGCGTTTGGAACCGATCGACACGATCGCGCCGCAGTCACCACTGACCATGACGACGCGGCCCGATGGTTCGTACCGCTTTGAAGGATTGATGCCGGGACGCTACCGGATCGTCGAAGTCAATCAACCTCAAGGCCTCCAAGACGGCACCGATGAGGCTGGCACGATCTCCGGACGCGTGGTGGGATCGGCGATCAATCCTGGTGATGAAATTCGCGACGTCGTGCTCGCCGGCGGTGATGCGGGGATCCATTACAACTTCGGCGAACTGCCGCTCGGTGCGATCGGCGGGTTCGTATACCTCGCTGCGCCGGGGGAAGATTGTTTCGGTGTCCACGAGGGCAACGGCAGCACTCCGATCGTGAACGCTGAAATCCGTTTGCTCAACGAAAACGGGAACGTCGTTTCGACGACTCGCACGGGCAGTGACGGGAGCTACCGTTTCAACCAATTGATCAGGGGTGTTTATAGCGTCGTCGAAATCACGCCGGACGGTTTACTCGACGGTGGGTCGCACCCGGGCCGGATTCGGACGCTCGCGTCGAATGTACTCGTGTCGCTCGGAACGTCCGTCGACGGTGGACGGATCAACGACATTGAACTGCCACCCGGCGGCATCGGTGAGCTGTACAATTTCTGCGAAGCCGCTCCCGGATCGCTCGCCGGTCAGGTCTATCACGACCGCGATCACGACGGCGTGCGTGACTCCGGCGAGGAAGCGATTCCGGGCGTGTCGTTGCAACTGGTCGGGTCCAATGGCACGATCGTGGCAACGACGCAGACCAACGATCAGGGGCAATACCTGTTCGATAACATCGCACCGGATCAATACCGGATTGTCGAAACCCAACCGATCGGATTCATCGACGGTATCGACCGCGTCGGCACGATCGCGGACGCCATCGGTAACCGCACTGTCGGACGTCTCGGTAGCGATGGTGACTCACTCGTCGACGTCGCATTGCGTCAGGGTTTGCACGGCGTGGGATACGATTTCGGTGAACGAAAACTCGTCTCGTTGAGCGGCCGCGTTCACGTTGACCTCGACGAGGACTGCGTGCTCGATCCGGGGGAGATGACACTCGCCGGGGTGGTGATCGAACTGAAAGACGAGAGCGGGGGCACGATCGCGACCACGCAAACCGACGCGATGGGTGAGTACCGGTTCGATAACCTGATGCCGGGCACTTACAGCGTCGTCCAACAACAACCGAGTGGTTACTTCGAAGGCAGCGCGACGCCGGGAACCCACGGCGGTGTGACGAACGGAACCAACCGAATCGAAAACGTCACATTGACGTCGGGTCAGAACGCAGAGGACTATGATTTCTGCGAACGACCCCCGTCGGAAATTTCCGGCGTCGTCTACGTCGATCGCGATGCGGATTGTGTTCGTGATTCCGGTGAAGAAGGTTTGTCGGGAGTGTTGATCGAGTTGATCGACGGCTCCGGCAATGTCGTGGCGACCACGACCACGGATGCGGCGGGTGAGTACTCGTTCACCAACCTGAGCGCCGGGGAATATATCGTTCGCCAAACGCAACCGCTCGGCTATTTCCAAGGCGGCCAAACCGCGGGTAATCGCGGCGGCGATGATTCGCGTACCGACGTGATCTCGGCGATCCCGATCGGTTGGGGCGAAACGCTGACGGATTACAATTTTTGTGAGCTGTTGCCGTCGGAAATTTCCGGCGTCGTCTACGTCGATCGCGATGCGGATTGTGTTCGTGATGCCGGTGAAGAAGGTTTGTCGGGCGTGATAATTGAGTTGATCGACGGCTCCGGGAATGTCGTCGCGACGACGAGCACAAATGCGGCCGGGGAGTACTCGTTTACCAACCTGAGCGCCGGGGAATATATCGTTCGCCAAACGCAGCCGTTCGGCTATTTCCAAGGCGGCCAAACCGCGGGTAATCGCGGCGGCGATGATTCGCGTACCGACGTGATCTCGGCGATCCCGATCGGTTGGGGCGAAACGCTGACGGATTACAATTTTTGTGAGCTGTTGCCGTCGGAAATTTCCGGCGTCGTCTACGTCGATCGCGATGCGGATTGTGTTCGTGATGCCGGTGAAGAAGGTTTGTCAGGCGTGATAATTGAGTTGATCGACGGCTCCGGCAATGTCGTCGCGACGACGAGCACGAATGCGGCCGGGGAGTACTCGTTTACCAACCTGAGCGCCGGGGAATATGTCGTTCGCCAAACGCAGCCGTTCGGCTATTTCCAAGGCGGCCAAACCGCGGGTAATCGCGGCGGTGATGATTCGCGTACCGACGTGATCTCGGCGATCCCGATCGGTTGGGGCGAAACGCTGACGGACTACGATTTTTGTGAGTTGTTGCCCTCGGAAATCTCGGGCGTGGTGTACGTCGATACCGACGGCGATTGTGTTCAAGATCCCGCCGAGGTGGGATTGGCAGGCGTGATCATCGAGTTGTTCGATCGGAGCGGACAACTCGTCGGAACGACCACGACGGCGAGCGACGGCAGCTATCGGTTCGGCAATCTGCCCAGTGGCGAGTACACGATTCGTGAGACTCAACCGGACGGCTATTTCCAAGGCGGTCAGGTCGCCGGCAGCGGCGGGGGCGATGACTCTCTCGACGATGTGATCTCGCAAATTTCAATCGGTCCGGGGCGATCGTTCACTCGCTACGATTTCTGCGAAGTGTTGCCGGCATCGATTTCAGGAAAGGTATGGAGTAACCTCGATCTCGATCAAGAATTCGATCCCAATGAATCGCCGATTCCAGGCGTGTTGATCGAGTTGTCTGACGAAACCGGAACCGTGATCGCATCGACACGAACGGACGCCGACGGTTGCTACGAGTTCACGGGTTTGCGACCGGGACGGTATCAAATCACCGAGACGCAACCGGAAGGCTATTTCCACGGCGGCCAAACGATCGGCACCGCCGGAGGACGGTTGATCACGTTCGACGTGATCGGTGAAATCGATTTGGAAGGCGGCGAGCAAGCGACGCAGTACAACTTCCCAGAGGTTCCTCCGGTGACGATTTCGGGTTTCGTATTCCAGGACGGCGACGCGTTGGTGATTCGTGACGCACCCGATCCGACCGACCTGCGGCAATTCCGTGACGGTGAATTGACGGACGACGACACGCGTTTGATGGGCGTGACATTGGAATTGCGCGACGTGCTTGGTGTGCCGATTAATCCGGCCAACGATCAACTCGGCGGCTTCTCCTCGGGCGCGATCCGAATCACCACGGATGCCAATGGTTATTACGAGTTCACCGGACTCCGCCCGCGAATCGTTTACTCGGTTTACCAGACGCAGCCGAACGACTTCATCGATTCGCTCGATACGGCGGGCACGACGGGCGGGCTCGCGATCAACGCGGCGGATATCCAAACCGGCGCACTCGACACCATCATCGGAAGGCTCGCGCCCGGTGGCGATCCTCGCATGGACGCGATCTTCAACATTCAAGTCAACCCAGGACAAACCAGTGCGAGCAATAACTTCAGCGAGATCGTGATCGAGGAACCGCCTTTGATTCCGCTGATACCCAACGACACGCCTGAGCCTCCTGCTCGGCCGATCGTTCCGATCGAAACGTTCGTGGCGGCGATTCGTCCGCAAGCGTTCGCGGAAATTCTCGACATCGCACCACCGATGGTCGGCGACGAAGAGTGGAGGGTGAGTTGGCACCTAAGCGTGATCAATGGCGGGTTCCCACGGGGCGAAGGACAAATCGCCGAGTCCGCGATGGTGACCTCCAACGATGGCCGTTTGCAAATTCAACGCGTCGCGTTTCGTGATGCCCAAGACGACGCGAATCAATCCCGACGCGTCGGCCAACTCGCCGATGAATTGCTCGAAATCGATCTTTCCGACGGTCGGTGGCAGGTCATGTTGAGCGGAACAGGAACGCTCTCCAAGCCCCGCGATCGAGACGGAATTCGGATGGGTCATGCCGACGCGATCGCGCTGACAGGCGACTTCGATGGCGACGGCGATGATGAGGCGGTGCTGTTCATGGCCGGCCAATGGTACATCGACATGAACGGCGACGGACAATGGGACGCTGGCGATTTGTGGGTGCGATTGGGAACCGAACTCGATCGTCCAGTCGTCGGCGATTGGGACGGAGACGGCAAAGACGACGTCGGCATCTTCGGACGACGATGGGAAAACGATACCAAACGCATCCGCCAAGATCCCGGATTGCCCGACCCCGCCAACCAACGCCGGCGCAGCCTCCAACGTGAGGATTTGGTTCATCGCGAACCGAGCGAGCAGGAAAAACAACAACGCGTGTTGATGCGAGGCGAAGACGGTGAGTTGCTCGCCGATGCGGTCGACCACGTGTTCCAATACGGCGAACAAGTCGACACGCCTTTGGCTGGCGATTGGAATGGTGACGGCATCGATCAAATCGGCGTCTTCCGAGGCGGTCAGTGGATGCTCGACGAAGACGGCGACGGACGATGGACGGGCCAAGATCGACCGAAGCAATTCGGGCGGCCTGGCGATGAACCGATCGTCGGCGATTTCGATGGCGATGGGATCGATGAAATCGGTGTCGTTCGCGGTGACCTTTGGATCATCGACAGCGACGGCGATCGTCGCATCACCGGCAATGATAAACAGTTCCGCGTCCCCCGTCCCGCCGGTGACTCGCAGCCGATCGTCGGCGATTTCGACGGCGATGATCTCGACGATTCTGGGTACTATCAAGCCGCCGGATGAAGGGCTAAGGACGCCGGGCTAAGGACGCCGGGCTAAGAGATCTGGCATCACTTGAACAACTCCTGTTTTCATAACCCGACGCGTTCGTTTTGAAGCCTCCGCATCGGTGTGGAATGCGACCAATACGTATCCTGACTCTCCGAGTCGGACGTGAAAGGGATAGTCATACTCGACTCAGAGAGTCGAGCTACGCAAAAACGCAACTTCCAAACGAACGCGTCGGTTTGGGATTGCCACTTCCCCCGAAAAAAACACGAGATCTGCTTACTTCACTTTCGGTTCCAACGCCGCACCGAGCGTCTCGCCGGGACTTCGCATCGTGAGTTCATGATGCCGGTACGCGAACCAGAACACGAGTCCGTTAAGCAGATGCCACAGGCCGTGCAGCGTCAGAATGTGGTTATTCAGATTGCAAACGAGGTGCAAAAAATCGAGCCACCAAAATCCCCATGCGACCAAGAAAGTGACTACCATCGCGTACGCCCAACGCGTGAGTTTCTGATCGTACAAACCACGGATCACGACGACGACCACGATCGCCGCAAACAGCGGACTGGCGAACGCCGTCGAGAACGATGAGAGCACGGTAAGGATCGCGGTGCCGAGAATCACCAGCGCGATCAAAGCGGTGCTCCCCGGTCGATCCGATCGCTTCCGTTGTTGTTGCAATGCCGCGATCGAGAGGATGAACATGAACATCCCACTTAAATCCAGTGTCTCGCCGAGAATCGTGTTGCTGGCGTGGAAATACCCCGACGCCACCCCCGTCCACAACGCGGCACCACCGAGCAATCTGGCCAGCGGCCGTTTCGCGTTGAGCAAGATCGCGATACCGGCGATGATCGGACCAATGTTCGTCTACGTGTCGGCGGGGTGCTTGATCGCACCGTCGAGAGTCGCCTCGCAGAATTGCATCCGCGCCGGTTCAAAGAGCCATTCCATTTTTTCCAGCCGACTAACTCTCGTAGGAAGATCGCAACCGGGTCAATAAGTCGATCGCCTGTCCGATCTCCGCTTTTTGGCGAACCGGGTCTTCGGGGATTTCACGTTCGATCGTCAACGGCCCGGTGTAACCGATTTCGTACAGCGTCTTCAAATAGTTCTCCATGCCCACGTCACCTTCTCCCAACGCAACTTCTCGACCCCAGGTGACGCCGGGTTGGTCGCTCCAGGTGCCGTCTTTGCAATGCACGCTGCGGACGTGCGGAGCGAGACGCCGGAGCGCTTCGATCGGGTCGCCGGCTCCGTACAAGATCATGTTGGCAGGATCAAAATTGACTTTCAGATTCGTACGATCGACCGATCCGAGAAACGCGAGCAAACCGTCCGCGGTTTCCTGTCCCGTTTCCAAATGCAGGAACTGATCGTTGCTCGCGCAGTGGTCACACAAACGCCGGGTCACCTCGACGATGCTGTCGTAACCCGGTGCGGAGGTTTCATGCGGCACGAATCCGAGATGCAAGGCGACGCAGTCGACGCCGAGCCAGTGTGCGAAATTACTGATCTCGATCATCTCGGCGAGACGCGACTCTCGCGTCAATTCGGGAACCAAACCGATGGTGCGAACGACGGTCGGAATGTCGGCATAACTCTCGCCCTCGAAACCGCCAAACACGGCGGTACACCGAACGTTTTGCTCATCGAGTTGGGCGGAAAATTTCTTCGCCGCCTCTTGCGTCCGGTTCCCCGCATGGGGTGCATGAAGCTGGATCGTGGGCACGCCTAACTCCCGAATCACGGGCCACGCCACGCCCAACCCCGCATCAATCGACGCAAAAACACCAATCGGCCACAACGACATCGCACTCATCCCTCAGTAATCGGTTGAAATCAAACGATCGATATCGTAACCGAATCGAGCCTGAAACCGAATCGGGGCAGAACATGGTCGCTTGGTTCTCCGAACCGGACCGCTTGCGTCACCCGCTGAGGTCAAAAAGTTGCGATTGCCTGCTCGTTTTTTTGATTTTACCTGTTTTTGTTCCCGACGCCGAAGGCGTGATTCCGTGTCCCCAGAGGCAACGCCCTGACAGTGAAACACAATTTGAGGAGTTTCCGCCAGGCTTGCCCCGGTCGGTAGGCTTGGTGGTAGCCGTCCAGTTGTCGCGCCGACCAGGATAAGCCCGAGATTTCTTATTGGTAATCGAACTGGACAGTCGCTGAGGTGTCCGTATCGTAAGCCGTCCGAACCCTAGAGGCTGAGAATCCGGCAGGGAACTCGTGCCGGATAAACGTATTGTTGGGGACGCGGAAGCTCTTGTATTTCACCCACAAACCGTTGCCATCGAGATCAATCTCCGCAGTGACGGTGACCGGCTGCGAAGCGGCGTGCGACATCACGACGTTTTTTTGTCGTAGCCTTTCATGAGGTAAGGATCGGAGGGGATCCCGCCTTCGGTGTGCTCGACAGGATTGCCCGGGATGAAGACTTTGCCGACCGGGAATTCGCGTAGGATGACTGCGTCGCTGACGTTGTTTCCCCAGGTGACGCGTGCAGGTCCGAAGGTCGCCACGTTGGCGGGAGCGACGTGGCACCTCGGCCATCGACGACGAGATAAACCGTTGCGGGTTTGCTGAGATTGAATTCAAACCCCGCCGCTCTTTCGCGTTAGTCGCCACGGGGAATGGTGACTCGTACAAGATCGACGAGTGCGTCGGGCAGGTCCGCCATTTGACTGACGCTGGAATATGCCAACACGGTTTTCGGATTCCGCTGGGTTGACCCGATCGAAGCAGCGATGAATGTCGATGCCATACCCAGTCCGATCCAAATCGCACCCGATCCCGGCATCGCCATTTCGCCGACCGGCACGAAACGCATCCAACCTAGCAACCCCGCTTTGACGATCGCCCCGCTTCAACACCACGCCGGCGGGTATCGGAGTGGACCAATACGCCAACGGCAAGGCAAAGTGAAGCGGCATCATCCCCAACTTAATACCAAAGCCAACCAGCAACAAAAAGAGATACAGACTGCATAGCGGACCGCTGACCAATCGACTCGTCACCTCGGCAAAGACCAACTGGCCCGTCAGATGAATCGCAACAATCGCTGCCCAAAACAACAGCACCTCCCCGAAAATTGCCAAAGTGATCTAGACTCGCCCGGCCCGCAGACTTTCTGCTTTGCCGTCATGCACGATCAAGCTGTACGCCGCCACACTCATCAACGTAAACAACAGCAAAAAACTGACGCTTTCGCAAAGGCGTGTGAAACGGCAAACAACGCCGTCGCACTCCACGCATCCCAGGCGACCGAAGCTTCACTGGCCAACGAAAACACCAAAACAAATAACCAATCTGCGCGACCGTCGAATAAGCCACCATCACCAGCATCAACGCGGTCAATCCGTCGGCATGAAAGATGATCCCCAGCGGCGCGCCCCATCCGCCGACTTTGTAAACCAACGGCCCATCGGCCATCACCGTCGATGCCAATCGGAACACGCAAAAAGATTGCACCACGGCCACCAGCAAATTGGCAGGCAGCGACAAAGGCCGCCACAAAAACGCGAGGCCGCCGCCCAGCAACGGTAATACGATCAGGCCAAGAAAGAGAGTCTCAAATGTTATTGGAATTTTCTAATCCCCCGTCCGTTTGAGTTGCGTGCTGCCCGTTTCGCGGTAGTATCGCCTCAGCAACGCAAACGCGAGCGCCGTCGCACTGACCGCGACGACGATTCCCGTCAACACCATTGCGTGCGGCAGCGGATCGATGTCATCAACATCGGCCTGCGTTCGATACCACGTTTCACCATTGGTCAACGCCCTCGCACCGATCACCGCCAGCAACATGACGACCAACTCCAACTCCAACTCCAACCCCAACCCCAACATCGTGTCGTAGCCGCGAAAGTTCAGCAGCACGGCGGTGACCGGGTTCTTAACGCCCGATTGATCGAGCGACGCCTCGACGACCGTTTTTAAACCCGACGCCTCGGCGGGCAGCGTCAAGATGGCCGTGCCCAACACGCCCACAATCAACACCACGATCGTCGTAAAAACGACGATGCTGCATAATCGATACGTCGCTTCGCTCATTTCCGCTCGCCTATTACTTGCGAAGAGGAGACTTGTACTTGCGAAGAGGAGGCTTGCGAAGAAGACGCTCCATCGACCGGTTTGCTTAGTGCCGCCAAGGTTGAGAGGAATAACGCTCCGGTTAGCCCCACCCCGATGGCGGCTTCGGCCAACTCAATATCCGGTGCATCCAGCCGCGCCCAAGCCAACGCCATGATCAACCCAAACACGATGAACAAGACGGTTGCCTTGAACAAATCAGCCGTGATCAGCGTCCGGCAGGCGAGCCAAATCCGAGTCAAGCACAACGCAATGTCGAGCGTCCATAAAGCGATACTCGTTCGGGGCCCCCCGGTTTCTTCCATGGAACGATTCCGTGCCTCAGCGCGGACTTGGCAATCAAATGACAAGGCGGCGAACTGGACAACAGGACCAACAACCAGATCATGATCAGCTTCGTCCCTGCCAGCAGCGAATCGAACTGAAACAGAACGCCGATCACGATAAACCCCAAGCCAAGGTTGTCCGCCTTGGTCGACGCATGCAGTCGAGAAAACACCTCGGGCAGACGCACCATGCCGACGCCGCCACCGATGAAAAAAAAGCAGCCGACCGTAATCAGCAACACCGACACGATGCTCAACAGGTTCACGCTTGCGTCCCCTTCGAGTCATCGGTATTTCGTTGCACAAACGTGACCGAGGCGACCGCGGCCAACAACGCGAAGACCAGGACGACATCCAACAGAGCGGGCCGCGACAACGCCTGAGACAACAGGATCAACATGCCGACGGTCGTGGTGCCGATCAACTGGGACGCCAACATGCGATCGAACGATGTCGGACGGCTGACAACACGCACGAGGCCCGTGACCGGGCTCGCCAGTAACAGCACGGTTTGGAGCAACAGGAACGTACTCATGACTGCGTACCCGCCTGCGGAAGCGGTATTGCAAACATCCACGCCACCACGCGTTCGAGTTGATCAAGCTCTTGCTGGATCGGCTTGCGTTCATTAATCACATGCGTGATCAGCAAGTCGCCGTCGATGTCCGCGCTCACGGTCCCCGGCAGCAAGCTGACCACGGCCATGAACAACGTTCGCGCCGCGCCCTTGGGCAATAGCAACGAATACTGCACCAATTGCGGTTGGATCGGCAAATCGGGATGCATCGCTCGCCAAGTCACGTCAACACCACCCAGCAAAGAACTGCGGAGGAAATAGCCGATGAAAAACAAAATCCGCAAAGCCGTTAGCCCCGGTTCAACGTGAGAACCGTGGCCAACGCCAAAACGGCTAATATACCGAAACACTTTCCCGAACCTGCTTAAAATGCGGATCCCAGCTCGCGTACAAAAATCAATTTATCCACTATGAAAAAACTCCTCACTGCCTTCTGCGTCCCCATTCTCGTTCTTTCATTCACTCAGCTACACGCTCAGATACCGCCCAATTACCAGCTTGAAACCGATTGGTATCTCGATCCGACGCCGTTCCAGGCGAGGGTGCAAGGCGCTGGCGAAGATTCCGGCGTAATCACGATTAGCAACGGTTTGATTCGCCGGACGTTTCATAAATCGCCCAATGCGGCGACGGTGGGGTTTGACAATTTGATGACCGGTGAGGCGATGCTGCGTTCGGTTCGCCCGGAAGGCTATGTCACGCTCAATGGGATTGAGTACGAAATCGGTGGACTGAGCGGTCAACCCAACCATGCATTCCTAACGCCGGAGTGGCTCGGGAATCTGAAGGCCAATCCCAGGGCGATGCAGTTCGTGGGACTGACCGTAGGCCAACCACAAGCGCGACTGAAATGGAACCAAGTTCGCCATCACGCGCCCGATGCTCAGTGGCCGCCCAAGGGTGTCTACCTGCGGATGGATTATGAAATGCCAGAAATCACCGACGCCGATCTCGATACGCAATTGCTCGAAGGAACGATGATCGGCGTCGGGACGGATAACTATGTTCCCGGTTTGGCACCAGCGAGTGATTTGGGTCGAGACCCCTTGTTTCAAGACGATTTCAAGACACTCGATGCCGGATGGACTGTCCATCGATCCCGATCGCACGTGCGGAGCAGTTTTTCCAACGAGGGCAAAGTCGGTGAGATCTACACTCCCGCTAACACCAGCACTTATGCCGAACGAGAACTTCCCGAAGGGACACGCTGCGTCGAAGTCAAGTTGGATGTCGGCACCGATACGAGTTCCAGTTGGGGACCAGCGATCGCACTGGTTTTCGAAACGAAGGTGGTCAAGTTTCAACTTCGCCCCGGCGGCAACGCCTACCGTCAACTTCCGATGCTCGGTTCGTTTGATGGTAAATCAGAGCGACAGACCGGAGGTGGTCGCGTCAAATTGGATACCTCCAAGCCATGGACGCTCCGAATGCGGGTGACCGATCAAGCGATCCTGTTTGACGGGCGTCCCGAAGGAGGAAACTGGCTGAACTACGACCGCATTCCGCATTCAAACGAACTCGGCGAACCACTCAAAGTCCGAATCGGAAAGATGGACGTCCAAGGCAATGGAAATGACCATTCCGACGTTGGCGATCTCGTTCGATTGCGTATCATGGAATTCGCAGCATGGTCCGAGCTCAATCTCAGCGGGCTTGATGCCTTCCGCAAAACGTGGAAGGAACAGCAATCCGTCGGCGTTTCCGTTCACTACGAAATGTACGACGCGATCCCGGTCATTAGTAAATGGCTGACCGTTGAAAACAAATCCTCGCAAACGATTACGGTTGATCGCTTCACGGCGGAAGTATTGGCGGTGGTGGAATACGAAAACCGGGTCGAGTCGCGAGACGGGGTTCCGTTGCTTGCGCCGACAGGTTTGCATGTCGAAACGGACATGGCCTTTGGTGGGTTCAATCATCGCAATGCGAATCGACATACCGTCAACTGGCGACCCGACCCCCTGTTCTCATCTCAGGTCAACTACCTCCGGCAACAACCCTGCCTGCTGGAGGTCGAGCCAACATTCGGCCCGGCCCAGGACATCGCCCCAGGAGAATCGTTTGAAACCTTTCGCGTCTTTGAACTGGCGTACGACAGCGAAGACCGAGAGCGCCGGGGTCTGGCGCTGCGGAAAATGTATCGCACCATCGCCCCGTGGGTGACGGAAAACCCCTTGATGCTGCATTGTCGATCATCCGATGAAAAAGTCGTTCGGCAGGCAATCGACCAGGCCGCCGAAACCGGGTTTGAAATGGTCATCCTCTCGTTCGGCTCGGGATTCAACGCCGAAAACGATTCCGCCGAATACCTCGCTCACTGGAAAACGATCAACAACTACGCAACCAGCAAAGGCATTGAGCTAGGCAGCTATTCGCTTTACTCGTCGCGCAGCGGTGGTCATGGAAACGATATCGTCCCACCCCCAGGTTATGAAAATGCCCATGGACGTTGCCCGGCCATCACCAGCCCGTGGGGCCAGACCTACATTAAGAAACTCTACAACCTGTTCGACAAGACCGGGTTCTTGGTTTTTGAGAACGACGGCCCGTACCCTGGCGACGTCGACGTCACCCCGCGCCCGCCGTTGCAAAAAGGCGTAGAGGACTCCCGCTGGGTTCACTGGAAAATCTGGTCCGATTTCTACAAACACCTGCGAGAGCGGGGTGTCTACATGAACCTCCCCGACTACTACTATCTCAGTGGCTCTAACAAATGCGGCATGGGCTACCGCGAAGTCAATTGGTCGCTACCGCGTGAGGAACAACGTGTCCACACCCGGCAGAATATCTACGACGGAACCTGGGAGAAGACTCCCTCGATGGGTTGGATGTTCGTTCCGCTCACGCAGTACCACGGAGGCGGTGCCGCCGCCACCATCGAACCACTCGAGCAGCATCTTGATCACTACGAACTCATGATGCGATCTAATTTGGGACTCGGTGTTCAGGCTTGCTACCGCGGAATGCGACTGTACGACACCGCAAAAACCCAGAGCATGGTGACTGACGTGGTCACCTGGTACAAAAAGCACCGTGACATTCTCGAATCGGATGTCATTCACGGCCGCCGTGCCGACGGACGCGACGTGGACTGGATGCTGCACGTGAATCCGAAGTTAAACGAGCGGGCGTTTCTCTCGGCATACAACCCAACGGACGAACCCATTGAGAAAACCATGATGGTTCCGCTGTACTACAGCGGTCTGTCCGAATCCGCCTTGGGTTCTGAAAACGGAGCCCCGCCTCAAGAGATCAAGCTCGACATCAACCGACGAGCCAAAGTCGTCCTCTCCGTGCCACCACAGGGTTACTCCTACGTCGTCTTTCGAAAGGAATAAGGAACATGGCTCATCCCCGTTTCCGGGTCGATAAGCAGGTCTTGTCAATTGATTCGGTATCAGTCGAACGACTCGGGTTATGATCTTTGGTTTCGCCAAAACACATCACCAGACCTGCTTAAGACGCTCTACATTTGTGCTTTTACATAGCTCGACTCTCTGAGTCGGGCTACGTTGGCCCTTTCAAGCCCGGCTCGGAGAGTCAGGCTACGTATTTGTGGTTGATCCGGCGGCAGCGTGCGCCGGAGGTTTTCAAGGCATGACTCCCGTGTCCAACGACTACGCATCTTGATGCCCCTTAGAAAATCCAGTTTTTGACGAAAGATCGTGAACCAGGCGTTTTAGTTCGGAAAGCGTTTCCGGCGTGTCTGGGAACAGGTAACAGTTCGCCTCGGAATCCTTCGTGACTTTGATCGTCCCGTTGCTGATCCGGTAATGAATCCAAGCGACGCTCACGCCCAGTTTTTTCGCTAATTCCGTAACGCTCAAGAAACCCGGAGCCTGACGAGGACAGGAGCGACCACTCTCCAACAGAATCCCGTGGCTCAAGCGGATGCGACTCACCGTGCTTGGTAGCACTTTCTCACTACGCGGTGAGCGGTGCCCAAGCTTGGTCAGTTGCTCGGCAATCGATGTATCGCTTTGGCCGCTACGAGCCAGCTCAACGATCATCGCCGACATTTCATCAGCACCCGAAAGCAATGACATCTTGTTGACGCGTAACGAGACCGCATCACTCGTCGTGGCACCGCCACGCCACACCACCCGAACCCCTGCTTGATCGCTATCGACGCGACTGATCACCACCTTCTCAATCAAACTGCGAAGCAACAATTTCTTTTGACTCAGCTTCAACAAGCCTGACTCCCAGAGTTCCGGCAGTGCAACGCCGATTGATTTCAATTGCTCAATCAACTCTGACGGAATCGCATAAACAGGTGCCTCTTGCTCGTCTTCCAACAGCCTCTCTTCAGATGCTTTGAGTGTACGCAGACTCACCTCCCAACGCCGCTCCAGTTCATCGGTAACCAAGCGGTTGTCGGGATCGGATTTCATGAATTGTCGCTCAGCGAATTGAGCTTGATAACGAAGACGCTGAACCTCTTGCTGACGAGCAGCAAGAATGTTTTGGCGGTCACGATCGCAGTCACGAAGCACTCCATCAGCGACGTCAATCTCGCTCTCGCTGAGAACGTTCATGAACGTGACGACGACGTGTTGATCGATCAATTCGGATGCCGTTCGTTGACAAACCTCTGCACCCGATTTTCGTCGCTGGGAATCACAGACGTAGCAACCGCTACCCTGACTACGAACCGTCATCTTTCGGCCGCAGTCTCCACAATAAACGATGCCTTGCAGTAGCGACGATCCTTCGCGTGGCACGCCGCGAGTCTTCTTGCGAGCGTATTCGTTGTGATTGTCTTGCAGCATGGCTTGAATACTCTGATAGATTTCCCACGAGATGTACGCTGGAAATTTGTCATGGACACAAAACTTCCACTGGTCTTGCGGTAGGGATGCAGGGTACTTTCGCCCTGTGTTTTGCGATGTTTTCCAGCAAGTCCGGCCATAGACCGCTGCGCCAGCGTAAGCCGGGTTGGTAAGTATGTGACGTATCGCGCTGGACGTGCTGTCTTTCCATTGGACGTCTCCGTGAACATCTTGTCGAGGAATGAGCAAGTCGTTTCGTCGAAACCAACGCGTGGTTGCTGCGAGCGATTTCTTTTGCAACATCGTGTGAAAGATCATGTCGATCCGATGCTGGATTTCCAAATCTGGATGCTTGATCACCACTCCTGGTTCAGGTCGCAGGAGACCGGTTGGCAATCGCAGTTCCAGTTCTCCGCGACGTGCCTTGCTCACGATACCCGCTGTTAAGCGAGCGCGAATCGTGTGCAGTTCGAGTTCGGAGATTTGGCCTTTGAGGCCGAGCAATAAACGACCGTTGATCGAGGTCGGGTCGTAGACGCCATCGCGGTCAGCGATGAGGCAATCGAAGCGTCCGCAGAGATCGAGCAACTGATACCAATTCGTACAATTTCGAGCCAAACGAGTCGCGTCGTACGCAAGCAAGATGCCAACCGTTCCCAAGGCGATTTCGGCGACGAGATCTTGATAGCCGACACGCTGCTCGGTGGACGCGCCGCTGAGTCCGAGGTCGGCATCGATCGTGGCGATGTCATCGTCATTCCATCCCAGGGCGAGTGCCCGATCATGCAGCGCGTACTGCATCCTCTGACTCTCGGTGTTGTGAATGACTTGATGGTGGCTGGACTGTCTGACGTAGATTTTGGCTTTTCGAGTCAGGTGTCGAGACTGGACTAAATCGGAAGTGTTCATCGATCATTTCCTTGATCACTTGTTGGATTTGGTTGGTGACTTCTTGTCGGATATCTTCGTCGATTGAGGACCAGACTTGACTGGTTTGGTCAGGGGCCATAATTCGTACTCCTTCACGAGATTCAGAAACTCTTGTGCGACAAGCGTTGAGAGTTTGGCGTGAGGTGAGTGGTCGACCAACACTGAAAGTGAAGTTTGTCGCAGAGGCAGACGCAGGGTCCCGCCATCAGGACGTTGTACCAGCACAGATTGCAGCACCCCGGGGTGCTGAGAAAGTGAAATGACAGCAAATCGCTTGCCAAGCAGTGGATGAGTCACATCAGTGATCTCAATCCACTGAACATCCGCAGAAATCTCGATTTTCTGACGGGTATCAACATCCCGGATCGAACGAGATTGGTGCATGAGTATGGATGCTGGTAAACTACGTAAGCCGGAAGAAACGCAGTCGAGCTCTGCAGAGGTTCAGCTCGACAAGGGATCTCTCGGTCGCCAGCGTCTTCCTGCAAAAGCGGTGCGCCAATGGTGCCGACGGATTTCGGTTCACCGAGCACGATTTTTCATCAAATCATGGGACACGGGAGCCATGCCTTGAAAAACCTCGATCCTGGGGTCGGCGCACGTTTCCGTCGGATGAACCCAAATCATTGGTAAGCACATCGTCACAATTCATTCGGTGGAACCACGTAGCAGCGTCTCTCTGAGACGCTGAAAATTGCGAGTCTCAGAGAGACTCGCCTACGTGAGGTTCTGCCGAAATTTTCCCCCGATGTGCTTAAGCGGATTCAAAGTGACGCTGTCCAGCTAGAGCCGATGAATCGAAAGTTACCGTGATTTGGCCGGGCGCGGCTTTTTCAGCATCGGTTGTTTGATACTCCAAGGGACGTCGCGATCAAACAGCGTTGAGTATCTCTGATAATCATTGATGGACACTGCATTGGACTTCCAGTGGCTGAGGGTGTCATCGTAGCGTTTTCGCATTTCATCAAGAAGTTTATCGGAACCCGGTATCTCAATTAAATTGGTGAGTTCCAAAGGATCTTCACCCGTGTGGTAGAGTTCTTCGGTCGGTTTCATGCCCTCGCCCGCATAGAACCAATGAATGTATTTCATTTCCTTGGTGACGACGGCCAACGATTGAGCAGCGATGGGCCCCCACACATTGATCAAGGGCAAAGAATCGTGGATAGCGGCTTGGGGGTCTTCATAAACCGTCATCAGATCAGCGCCGTCCATTTCTTCGGTGGGCATTTCTTTGGTGGGCATTTCTTCGGTGGGCATTTCTTCGGTGGCCGGCAGACCCGCGAGTGCTAAAATCGTTGGTGCGAAGTCAATGTTGCCTGTCAGCGATGAGGAACGAAGTTTCTTGCCGGAATTGGGGTGCCGTGGATCGTAAATGATTAGCGGGACTCGCGATGCCTCCTCATAGGGCAGCACCTTCGAACCGTAGCCATGGGCCCCGCAGAGGAAGCCGTTGTCCGAGGTGTAAATGATGACCGTGTTGCCATCGCAATCGGCATCTCGCAACGCATCGCGGAGCATCTCGACCGCCACGTCGATGGCATGAATTTGCTGGTGATATTTGGCCATGACCTTGTTAAATCGATCAGAGTAATTCCAAGAATGAAATCGCTCGTACTGACGTCCCTGTTGGCTTTGAACCGAGAAGTGTAATCCGTATTTGCGTCCAAAATTGCTTGGTTTTTGAAACGTCATCCCCTCGTAAACGTGATTGAATCTCGGATCGGGTGTCGCCGGCATGTGGGGTGCTTTGAAGCTGATCGACAGACAAAACGGACGATCCTGATTCGATGCTTCGGTGATGAAGTCGCGGCCGAAGGCGCCATAAGACAGCGTGGAATGAGGGAATTCATCGGAGTACTTGGCCATCGAAGGGTTTTTTTTGGTGGCGTAATTGGTTTGCCCCGGCCCACCTCCCCATTCGTCGAAGTCCTCGCTCGGCAAACGCGCGTCTTTTGATTCTGCCGACTCGGCGACTTCGAATCCGAACTTGCCTGCGAACGCCGTGATGTAGCCGCTTTGCCGCAAACGCATGGGATAGCTGTTGTTCCACTTGCGTTGGGCTAATGGACCGTGCTCGAAGTTGCACCCTGTTTTGTATTCCAGCATTCCCGTCATCACGCTGGCGCGACTGGCCATGCAGATGGCCGTCGTGCAGTAGTGATTATCAAAGACTATCCCTTCGGACGCCAATTGGTCCAAATGGGGCGTCTGAACATCGCGGTTACCGTAGCAACCCAAGGAGTCCACATTCTGATCATCCGACATCAGGAAGATAATGTTGGGGCGTGACTCGGCAATCGCGTCGGCACCGATCGCTGCCCAACAGCTCAAAAACACAGCGAATGCTCGGGATAACCTTGAAATTTGAAATGACCCGTTTCTCATTTTGCCCTCGTGATGGAATGATTTGAATGCAGATCGATTGGCGTGGTCTCGTTGAGCTACCAGCATAGCAGGAGCCTGTCGATATTCATTTTTTCTTCGGTATTCGTACGTCATTATTTTTGGGACCACGGCTTTTCCATAAGACGATATCCTCGACGTCGTTTTTGGAAGTAGGTCCGTTGGTGCTGCGACCACTCACCACGTCAGATTTGAGTTCGCTGAGCAGCCGCTCGACGATTTCCGGTTTCGACTCGTACAGGTTGTTGGTCTCCGACGGATCGGCCTGCATGTCATAGAGTTGCCCCGTGGGACTTCCCGGCGGCGATTGGTTTTCTTTCGGTGAGGACCAACCTCCGGAGGCTTTCGCGAGACAGAGTTTCCACTTTCCCTGCCGATACGCGAAGTGTCCTGTGATCGAGTGATGAACGATACCGGCGCGTGTCGATTCGATTGGCTTTCCGAGCAACGCAGGCAGAAAACTGACGCTGTCCTCGCAGCCGATGCCAGTCACCCGTTCGCCAGTCAGTTCTTGCACCGTGGCGAACAAGTCGACCAGGCAAATGAGTTGGTTGCTGGTCGAACCGGGTTTGATTTTACCGGGCCAGCGGGCGATGAAAGGGATACGATGGCCGCCGTCCCAGATGTCGGCCTTGGAGCCACGAAGATGCGCGCTGACTTGGTGCCCTTGGGCCGCCAGTTTGTCGATCCCAGCCGCTTTCGAGCAACCGTTGTCGCTCGTGAAAATTATCAGCGTCTTGTCCGTCATCCCCCATCGCTCCAGGGCACTGGAAAGGGCACCGATGACCGCGTCGGTTTCCATCACAAAATCGCCGTAGGGACCGAGCGAACTCTTGCCCTGCCAATCTTTCGAGGGAACGATCGGGGTGTGCGGGGAGCCCAGCGGGACGTAGAGAAAAAACGGTTTGTGGTCTTTCGCACGCCGTTCAATATAGTCCACGGATTGACGAGTCAATCGTGGCAGCATGTTGATCACCGGATCGTGGGCGATCACTTCATCGTTTTCGATGACGGCTTCCATGTTCCGGGCGTGATGAAATCCGTGATAGAAATCGAACCCTCGGTGGATCGGGCCATCAGGAATTCTGGCACCGAGGGGCGGCGTTTTATGTTTTTTTTGCTTGTACGGCGCACTGTTGTTCGGATCGAGATACTGGAAATCCAGATGCCACTTTCCCACGATCCCCGTGTGATAGCCCTGCTGTTTTAAGAATGAGGCGACCGTCGGGCGATCCTTCGCGATCAGGCTGGGTGCGAAGCCGGTCACGACACCGTTTTGCAGACGGGTACGCCAACTGTAACGCCCCGTCATGATCCCATAACGTGTCGGCGTGCAGACCGAAGAACCTGAATGGGCATCGGTGAAAATCATTCCTTCCCGAGCCAATTGGTCCGCGCAGGGAGTCGCTATCTTGCTCGTCTCCGGTGCCAGACATCGGATGTCTCCGTACCCCAGGTCATCGCACATGATGTAGATGACGTTCGGTCGCTCATCGGCAACCAGAGACGGTGCCGAAATTGACAATGCCAGCACAAGCAGGCACGCACTGAATACCACGCTGTGTTTCTTCATGACAGATTCTCCAATTCGGGACGATTTCAGATCGTTAAGCAGGTTCGGGTAATTTATTGAGTACAACCCAATGAGCCGTTTGGGCGTTAGCCCCGGTTCAATGTGAGAACCGTGGCAAAGGAACGCGGGATCAATAGGTGACGGACTTACCGTAGTGGATCTTACGTTCCGCACATCTTATTTTCAACGTCTCGGAATTCCGCGACGCCCCAGTCACGGCGATTCACGCTGCGTAATCGGTGGTCGAGATTCCCAGCAGCGTCAGGACCGTGTGATGGATCGATCGCCCTCCGTGCTAACTTGATCGTCTTGGCAGACGCGGAAGGAGTCGCGTGGCGTTCCGTCGTCATGGGTCGGGTAATAGGCATCCACCGAGCACACCGCTTCAGGTCGCTGCCTTAGTTTGGTTGGGAATTCTTTGTCCTCCTTGCGATTAGCCGGCAGCACGGTGATGAACCTTCCGCCGAGCCTCGCTGGACAGCGCCACTTTGTCTGGGTTTGCCCGTAAATCGCTAGGTTTGGATTTAATTAGCCGTTTTGGCGTTAGCCACGGTTCTCACGTTGAACCGGGGTTAACGCGCAAACGGCTAATGGGGTTACACGCAATGAATTACCCGAACCTGCTTAGCGGAGTTGGTGCGTTGACCGAAAGGGAGATTCTTTGGGCAGCAAGCAAGGGATTGGGGCTTGTCGTTTTGTTTCTTCCAGGGCATGCCATGGTTCCTTTTGACGTGTGCGTGACAGATTGTTCGACACCCAAGGGAGAGGGTACATTGAATATTTCGGGACAGTGGGATTGTCCGAAACGAACCGTGCCTTGGCGTTTCCGGAGGTGCGGTTGCAGTTCTCATCAACGGTTGAATTGCATGGTTGGCCGACGAACTTTTCTGAATCAGTGGCGATTTGAATCGCGTCTTGGAATTCATTCATTCGCGACGCAACGCGATTCGACCTCGGATGCGGTAGATGGAGGTCGATTCAGAAATCGCGAGGCGGATCACTCGTTGACGCGTTCGTCGAGTTGGAAGCCTTCAACGACCACGCTCGCAACTTAAATCAACGATTTGCAATTAAAACCGGGGCAAGAGAAATCGCGGACATTGAAATGCAGATGTGCGGAAAGTAAGAATTATTGATGCCGCGTTGCCAATTCTCGAGCTGCACTACGGCAATTGGGGCCGCAGTTCCTTCCCACTTTTGTCAACGCAGTAGATGGCTTGGTAGGTTTCGAGTTGAGCAATCAGTTCGTTCATCATTCGTCCGAGTATGGCTGGCTCGGTCTCCGCCCGATTCGTTTGTTCGAAGGGATCTTCGGCGAGGTTGAACAACTGGTAATGACCGCTATCGAATTGGATCAATCCGCCGCTGGTGGGAATCTTCGGCAGTGTCACATCGCTCCCGTTCAATCCTGTCCAGTTCCAATCCGGTGCACCGAATTTCCCGGCATTGTTGTTGCTCGGGTTGATCCAGTTTGTCGTCCGATGTCGGGCCGCGTTTTGGCCCGTCATGATCCAAACCCGAGTCGGCGAACCAACACTCATCGCGTCGAATTGCTCAAAGCGAATCCCTTGCGTCGCCAACCGTTCCATGCTCGGTGTTCGATAGTAATCGTTAAGCGGATAACGTTTCGCGTTGCCATCAGAATCCGTGAGAAACGGGAGCGATGTGTCCATCAATCCCATGTCATCGACCAAGAAGACCATGATGTTCGGACGTTCGTTCGTCTCGGCGTGCGAGAGTTTCGCACTGAACCCTTGGAAACCAATGGCGAGGATCGTGAGAATGGTTGCAATCGTTTTCATGGTTTACCGCTCAAGTTTTCGTTGCCCAAGCCGTTCGCCGGCGGGTGGGCGTATCGGCAGCGTCAATCCGCCAGAAGCGTCGAGTTCGTCAAACAGTTGGTTTTGGAGTTCGGCGATCTGTTGCTGATAAACCGGGACATCAATCAGGTTATGCCGCTCATGGGGATCGGTTTGCAAATCGTAGAACCCGTTGTGGTCCCAGACTCCATGATAATAAATATACTTGAAACGTTCGGTTCGAATGGCCAACGTGGTTGGGGTTGCCGGGAAATTCCATTCCCAGTGATATTCGTACAAAAGATGATCTCGCCATGGCGTGGTGGCAAGCGTTTGTTTGGATTCTGGCGTTTCATCCCAAAGCACGCGCATCGATCGCCCGTCAAACTGGGTCTGCTCGGATGGTTTTACCTGGCACACGTCCAAGATCGTCGCGGCGATATCGATGTTTTGGACCATCTCCTCGACGACCGTCCCGGCGGCGATTTGGCCGGGCGCTCGGACCAGCATCGGCACGCGGATGGAGTGTTCGAACGCATCACGTTTGTCATAGAACCCGTGCTCTCCCAATTCAAACCCGTTGTCGCCCATGTAGATCACGATCGTGTTGTCGCGAAGCCCCGCTTGGTCAACGCAGTCCAAAACGCGACCGACATTCTCGTCCAGTCCGAAGACGGTTTCCGCATAGGCGTGATACAGTGCGTCAAAGTCGGGGACGGGATCGTTGTCAAATGCACCGGTTTCCATGTGATCGATGCCATGGATACTGTAGCGGCGATCACGTACCCAGCGTGGTTGGGTTCGATAATTTTGTTCGGTGTTGGCCATCGTCTCGGGATAATCAATCGATTCGTCTTGGTACTTTCCTTGATTTCGAGGCGCCGGAGTGAAGGGGTAGTGCACTGCCTTATACGACAGAAATAGAAAAAACGGTTTGGGAGAAGCATCTCGATCGCGCAGCCAGTTGATGGCCAAATCGGTGAGCACATCGGTGGTGTACCCTGAAAACGATTCCTGTTTCCCATTGATGTTCATGGTCGGGTCGTGATAGACACCTTGCCCCTGGAAGCTGGCCCAATGATCGAATCCATCGCGTGGTTCGTCACTGTCGTGTCCCATGTGCCACTTGCCGATAAATCCGGTGTTGTATCCACCGGATTGCAACTCGGTGGGAAAGAACCGGGTGCCCTCGGGCACATCCCGTTGGTTGTCCACCACACGGTGCCGGTGCATGTATTGGCCAGTCAAGATCGATGCCCGGCTCGGTGAACAGAGAGACGTCGAAACGAAAGCGTTTTTGAAAAGCGCGCCTTCGCTTGCAAGCCGATCCATGTTAGGTGTCTTCAGGAAATCGGGACAACCTTCGACGCAACTCATGAAATCGTATCGATGGTCATCGCTTAAAATGAAAACGATGTTGGGCCGCTCGGCAATAACGCTGCGAGCGAGGAGGAGTCCCAAGATCAGAACAACAGAAGAGGGTTTGAATTTCATAGGGAAAGCGAGGTGTTTGACAAGGTAGATGAATCTGACGTACGTACCCGCAGAGCATGAATTCGTTTCTGCCGGGGCTCATAGCTTAGCAATTTATTGCGATTTCCGTTACAACCGTTACGACCTGCCCCGAAAACCGTCGGATAGGAGCGATTGCAACGGATGGCTGCAATGTTTCGTTTCTGCGTGACCGATAGGAAATGATGATTACTCACATTTTCCGTGGAGCCGCCCATCGTGATCTCATCACCAACCGCCGCCAAAAACTCAGGCCTGAATCCGTTACGATCGCGCCCCAATCGTTGTTTGTCGGTGGGTTTGAGCTTGATGCTCGGAATCTCGACCGGGTGCCGGAGCCTGGACAACTTCAGTAGCTCCCCCGAGCCCGCACCGCCGATCGTTGATCCGAGCGAGACGACGGAAACGATAATCGCAACAGCGGCCAGCACGCCTGCAATTGCGCCGATCACCCAAGTGGGGTTTCAGGATCTACTCGAGGGTGCGAGGGCGGAGTCGGAAAAAGATGACGGTGAGGAAGAAGATAAGGACAGGGGGAAGGACAGCGACGAGGAAAAGAACAGCGAGCGTGATAACGACGACATGCGATTGGACTCTGCCGGCATGCTGGATGTGAACATCGAGCCGATCACGTTGGAGGATCCGAGCGGTTTCACCGGCGGCAATTGGGACGCCGGCATGACGCTCGAATCCATCGAGTCGATTGCGCTGTCGAATAATCCGACGATCGCGGAACTCGTCGCGACGACTCAAAAGGCGGCGGGGTTCCGAAATCAAGTCGGTTTGCGTGCCAATCCGACGATGGGTTATGACGGGGTGCAGTTTGCCGATGAAGGTACCGACCAGCACACGGTTTTCATTTCACAGACAATCGTGACGGCCGACAAACTCCAGCTCAACCGCAGCATTCTTAACGAAGCGTTGCGTGCTCAGTTGTTGCAACTCGAAGCTCAGAAATACCGCGTCGCGACGGACGTTCGAATCGCGTTCTACGAGGCGCTCGCGGCTCAGCGTCAGGTGGAACTGATTCGCGATTTCCGATCCGTCGTCGACAAGGGACTCGACATCGCCGAGCAACTCAAGAAAGCCCAAGAGGGCTCGCAACTCGAAGTGGTGCAGGCGAAGGTTCAGAAGAACGAGATCGAGTTGGCGCTGCGTCAGGCGGAAATTCGTTACGACGCGGCTTGGCGAGAACTCGCCGCGATCGCGGGAAATTCGGAGATGACCTCGGCGACCTTGCAGGGCCGGTTACCCGATACGGAAGCGGCGTTGGATTGGGCGAGCGTGGCGACGACGATGATCTCGGCGAGCCCCGAGTACCAGTCCGCCGAAGCGAGAGTCAGCCAAGCCAGGGCGAACCTGTGCCGGCAGGAAGTCCAGCCGATCCCGAATATTGAGGTCGAACTGGCGAGCGGATTCGATAACGCCACGGATTCCGGAATGATCAATTTCCGGATCGGTGCGCCGATGCCATTGTTTAACAAAAACCAAGGAAACATCGCGGCGGCACGGGCCGAGCAGGTTCGTGCGTCTCGCGAGGTCCAACGGATCGCCAATTCGATCCAAGCCCGATTAGCGGTGGTGTCTCGCGATTACGATTCGTCACTCGTCGCGGTCGAGCAATACGCCAGCGACATTTTGCCTAACGCCGAGGAGGGTTTGGAATTAGCGGAGATCGCTTACCGTGCCGGTGAAACGAGTTTCGTGCAGGTGCTCGTGGCCCGGCGAACTTATTTCGATACGAATTTGCAATACATCCGATCGCAGGCGCAATTGGCTCAAGCCCGTGCCCGCGTCGACGGGTTTGTTCTGACCGGTGCTCTCGATCCGGTAATCGACGACAGTGGCGACGATAGCTTGAGAGGGCTGACGTTGAGCCAGCAATAATCGTTCGAGATCGTATTTCGATGTAGACCCGATTCAATCGAGACGATAGAATTGATGGGTGAACGCACCGACATTTCTCGTCGTGCGGATACTGCCCCGCAACTATGTTTCACCGATTCCTCACCCTTCTGACAATCGTCGCCGTCACGCTGCACGCGCTTCTGGGGTGTTGTTTGCATCATGCTCACGCCGGGCACGGGCATGAGGCTGTGTATGAGACCGGGCCGGTCTGGGGCGATGATTCCGAGTGCTGTGGTCATCACCATCACCGAGCCGGGCATGAACACCCGGATATCGAGACGCCGACGGATTTTCATCCGCAGTTGCCTTGCTCGGGGTCCCATGGGCCTCACGGTTCGTGTCACGAGCCAGACTGTCATTTTGTGGCCAACGATCGGGCGGGCGACAGCGGCATCGAACTGAGATCGGTGAAATCGCTCGACGGATTTTCTGCGTTGAGTGTCGCTCATTCTGGCGTGGATCGCGACTTCGATTCGCGTGTTCGGGAAATCGGCTTTTGGCGTAATGCCGGGTATTCGTTGGGTTGCCTGCTGCGCGTCCAGACTCAAGTTTGGCGTCTCTAACGGTCCGCAATGTCGGTGTGGGATCGGTGCCGAGTCACCTTGGATCCACACGGACGCTTCGTTGCGTTGATCTTTTTTCGGTCCACCTCGTTTGATGCGTGGATCGCATTCTCTTGCCGTTCTTCTGTTGATGGATGTGTCATGAAAGACGTTCTTTCTAAAGTGTCGTTGCGATGGGTTTGGCGGGTCGGTTTGCTGTGCGTTGTGGTTGTCGGGGCAGTGACGTGGCAACGTTGGCTCCCGGCCACTCGCAGTTGGGTTGATCGCACGTCGGTTTCGTTTCGTGATTCGGGTGAACGACCCGAGGCGGACGAAACGGACCCGCGCGCCGGCCAAGATCACGACGCGGGCGCCGGTCACGATCCGGCGAAGTCGCTCGAATTATCGGACCAGGCGATTCGTAACTTGGGATTGTCCGCCGAAACGATTCGTCCGGTTCAGCTCGAAACGTTTCGCCGATCGATCACCGTTCCCGCTGTCGTTGTCGAACGTCCCGGTCGGTCTCGTGTCCAGGTCGCCACGCCGATGACCGGCGTGGTGACTCATATCCATGCCGTTCAAGGCGAAGCGGTGGAACCGGGGACCCTGTTGTTTCAAATTCGTTTGACGCACGAAGATCTCGTCCAAGCCCAAACGGATTTCGTTCGCTCGTTGGGGGAACTCGATGTCGAGCAGCGTGAGATTGCACGATTGCAACGGGTCACCAGCAGCGGCGCGATCGCGGGCAAGGTGCTGCTCGAACGCCAATACGCCCGCGACCGTTTGAACGCGAGCCTCGGGGCTCAACGCGAATCGTTGCGTTTGCACGGGTTGTCTGAAAAACAAGTCCAACAGATCGAGAGTGAACGTCGCCTGCTCAGCGAGTTGCAGATTTACGCTCCCACGATCGACAGTCACGGGGAGAGTCACGGCGACGAGGAATTGCGTTTGACTCAAAACATCGTCCAGGTCGGTTTCGTCACGCAGAGCACGCCCGAACCGAGCGGGCCGTTGATTTTGCAAGACCTCCTCGTCCACAAAGGACAATCACTCAACGCGGGCGAAACGTTGTGCATTTTGACGGACTATGACGAGTTGTTTATTGAAGGACTCGCGTTCGAACAGGACATCCGGCAACTCCGCACCACGTCGCAGAATGGGTGGAATGTGGACGCGATTTGGGACCAGCCTGGGGCCGAATCGCTCGTCACCGAAGGTTTGGAGATCGCGTATCTCGCCAATCAAATCGACGTGCAATCGCGAACATTGAATTTCTATGTCCGGTTGCCCAATGACATTGCCAAAGACCATCGCGCCGACGGCAATCGTTATGTCGAGTGGCGATATGTCCCCGGGCAACGTTTGCAGCTACGTGTGCCGGTGCAAGAGATTCCGGAACAGATTGTGTTACCGGTCGAAGCGCTCGCCCACGAAGGCGCCGAGTATTTCGTTTTCCAACAAAACGGCAACCATTTCGATCGGGTTCCCGTCCATGTCACTTACCGCGATCAGCACCGCATTGTAATCGATAACGATGGTTCTTTGTTCCCCGGCGATGTGATCGCCATGCGGGGCGCGTATCAAATGCAAATGGCGTTGAAGAACCAATCCGGCGGCGCCGTCGACCCGCACGCCGGCCACAATCACTGAGGGAATGAACCATGCTCAACGCTGTCATCCGCTTCGCACTTCGCCAGCGTCTGCTCGTCATCGCGGTCGCCGTTTTCCTCGTCGGATACGGGACGTGGGAGGCGACGCAGAGCCCGATCGATGTGTTCCCCGATTTGAATCGACCTCGGGTAGTCATCATGACCGAGGCGCCAGGTTTAGCGCCGGAGGAAGTCGAAACGTTGGTCACGCTGCCGATTGAAACGGCGGTCAACGGAGCCCATGGTGTCCAGGCGGTTCGTAGTTCATCGGGCGTGGGCATCTCGGTGATCTATGTCGAGTTCGATTGGGACACGGACATCAACGATGACCGTCAAGTCGTCAACGAACGATTGCAATTGGTTCAAGAACGAATGCCCCAGGGGATCAAACCGACGCTGGCGCCGATCTCTTCGATCATGGGCCAAATCCTGATGTTGGGAATGTGGAGCGAAGACGGTTCGACGCAGTCGCTCGAATTGCGAACGCTCGGCGATTGGGTCGTCCGACAACGATTGCTGACGATTCCCGGGGTGTCCCAAGTGTTCACGATGGGTGGCGGACGGAAACAGTTTCAAGTGTTGGTCGATCCCGACGCGATGCTGCGGTTCGGCGTTTCGCTCAAAGAAGTCAAACAGGCGGTGCAAAACAGTAACGAGAACGCGACCGGCGGTTACCTCGATGAACAGGGACCGGACGAGTTACTCGTGCGAGCGATCGGTCGCATTCGCAGTATCGAGGATCTGGAAAAAGTCGTTGTCACGATGCGTCAGGGCCGCCCGATCTCGCTCGGCCAGATCGCCCGCGTCGTCGAAGGTCCGCAAGTCAAACGCGGCGACAGTTCCGCCTGGGTTAGAAATGAAGATTTAAGATTGGAAAATGAAAATTTAGAACAATCGACAATCGACAATCAACAATCTTCAATGGCTTGGTCCGGCGGCCCGGCAGTCGTCCTGACGATCAACAAACAACCCGGCGCTGACACCCGGCGAGTGACCAACGACGTGCTCGCCGCGATAGAAGAATTGCGACCATCGTTACCTGATGATTTGCGAATCGAACCACTCTACACACAAAAATCGTTCATCGATCGCGCGATCGAAAACGTTGCCGAGGCACTCCGCGATGGCGGCATTCTCGTGGTTGTGATTTTGTTTCTGTTTCTGATGAACGTTCGCACCACCTTCATCACACTGACGGCGATTCCGTTGTCGTTGGTGATGACGGTGATCGTGTTTTCACTGTTTGGTTTATCGATCAACACGATGACGCTCGGCGGTTTGGCCGTCGCGATCGGTGAACTGGTCGACGATGCCATCGTGGACGTCGAGAACATCCATCGCCGGCTCAAAGAAAACCGCAGGCGAGAGAGTCCGTTGCCTCCGTTGTTGGTGGTGTTTCGGGCCAGCGTCGAGGTGCGTCAATCGATCGTGTTCGGCACGATGATCGTGATCCTTGTTTTCTTGCCACTGTTCGCACTGTCGGGGATGGAAGGCCGGTTGTTCGCTCCGCTCGGCGTGGCCTACGTCATTTCGATTCTGTCGTCGCTGCTCGTCTCGCTGACCGTGACGCCGGTGTTGTCATATTGGTTGCTCGGCAAAGAAAAGCAGCACGCTCGAAGAAAAAGCGATGACCAAGAACGCGACGGTTTCGTTTTGCGAGGCGTGAAATGGATCGGTGACAAGGTCATCCGTTTCAGTCTGAGGGTACCTCGTTTCAACCTCGCCGTCACGGCGGTGCTCGTTGCCTTGGCGGGGTTGTTCTTGTTCAGTCTCGAGCGGGATTTCCTACCTCCGTTCAACGAGGGCGCCGTGCAGCTCAACGTTGTCTTGCCGCCGGGCACGTCATTGGAAACATCCAACGAGATCGCCGCTCGTGTCGAAGACCGAATCCGTGAAATCGACGATATTGAAGGGTTCGTTCGTCGCACCGGGCGGGCCGAACTCGACGAACATGCCGAGGGCGTGAACATGAGCGAACTGATCCTCGAACTCGATCCCGACTCGCCCCGTTCTCGGGAAGAACAGCTCGTTGAAATCCGTGAGGCCATGGACGACATCCCCGGGATCGTGACGGCGGTCGAACAACCGATCGCCCACTTGATCTCGCACATGATCTCGGGCGTCAAGGCGCAGATCGGAATCAAGATCTACGGTGACGACCTTGATTTGCTCAGGCGGAAAGCCGAGGAAATGGAAGCGATGATTCAAACCGTGCCGGGCGTGACGGACCTGCTCGTCGAACCGCAAGTCAAGATCGACCAACTGCGTATCGAACTCGACCGAGACAAACTTTTGCTCTACGGACTCAGCGCCGTCGAAGTCAACGAGTTCATCGAGACGGCTCTTAACGGGCAGGTGGTTTCGGAGGTTCTCATCGGACAACGCTCCTTTGATCTCATGCTGCGGCTCGGCGAAGATTACCGCGAGAACATGCAAACGCTGCGGCGACTGACCATCGATCTTTCCGACGGCGGCAAGGTCCCGTTGGAATCGGTGGCGAACATCTATCCCTCGAGCGGCCCGAACGTGATCAACCGGGAAGACGTCCGCCGGCGAATCGTGTTGCAGTGCAACGTCTCCGAGCGCGGCGTCGTGGACGTTGTTCAAGACATCCAACGGAAATTGCAACCGGTCGTGACCTCGTTGCCGCCGGGATATTTTGTGCAATACAGTGGCCAGTTCGAGAGTCAACAATCCGCCTCGCGAGTGATCGGGGCATTGTTCGCGGTTTCACTCGTGGGCGTGTTCCTCGTTCTCTACACGATGTTTCGCAGCATCAATTTGTCGTTGCAGGTGATGATGGCGTTACCGATGGCGTTCATCGGCTCGGTCGTCGCGTTGGTCGTCACCGGGCAAACGTTGACGATCGCCGCCATGGTCGGGTTCATTTCGCTGGCCGGCATCGCGTCGCGAAACGGCATCCTGTTGCTGAACCATTATCTGTACCTGGTCGAACACGAAGGCGAAGGGTGGACCCAGGAGATGATCGTTCGCGCTGGATTGGAACGACTCGCCCCGGTGTTGATGACGGCGTTGACGTCCGGAATCGGCCTGGTCCCGTTGGTGCTCGCGGCGGGGGAACCGGGGAAGGAAATTTTATACCCGGTCGCGACGGTGATTCTCGGCGGTTTGGTCAGTTCGACGCTCCTGGATTTTTTCGTTCACCCGGCGTTGTTTTGGTTGATCGGATTGAAATCCGCCGAGCGAGTCGTGAACGCTTCACGATCGGAGATCCGTCTTGATGAGGAGTCCGCGCCGACGTCTTCTTTCGATGTTCCCAAAACAACCTAGTGCAGGCTGCCAACCTGCAAGTTCAATCACGTCGCAATATCTCTTTGTCTCTCTCGTAAGGAAACCAACCATGAAACGTTCTCTCCCCACTGTGTTGCTCACAATTTCGATCGCTACGCTCGGTCTGTCCGGATGTACCAACACTGCTCCCGAATCCATGCCGGTGGCGATTCAGGTGGGCACCGACGGCAGCAACGATCACGCCGGCCATGCTCACCCCAGCGAAGGGCCGCATCACGGCAGCCTGATCGAACTCGGTAACGAAGAATATCACGCCGAACTCGTTCACGACGAAGCGTCCGGGACCGTGACCATTTATGTGCTCGACGGGGCCGCCACGCAGGCGGTGCCGATCGCAGCAACCGAGGTCACAATCAACACCCGGCACGAGGGCAAACCGAGGCAATTCCAACTCGCGGCCTCACCAGATGAAGGCGACACGCAGGGGAATTCATCGCGTTTCGTTTCCGAAGACGCCGAACTCGGGGAACACCTGCATGCCGAAGACGCCGGGGCCAAACTCGTTCTGTCGATCGACGGGAAATCGTATCGTGGCGAGATCCGGCATGATCATGATCATGATCACGCCGGTCATGACCACGATTGATTCGGTCGATCCGAATCAAGGCAAAATCGCGAAACACGGCGGCGGAATCGAGTATGATGTTGGCTCTTTCCGCTGTCTCTCGCCCGAGGTGTTTTGTGATTCGGTTTCTAGGTACGCTCCTATTCGCCCTCGTTGTCTCCTGTTTTCTCATCATCGGTTCGGTTTCGGCCCAACCGCTGAGCAACCCCAAACACAGTGATTCGGTCGACCCGTTCTATTCGATCGAACCTTGGCTACCCACGCCGGGGGTGTATCGAACCGCCTCGGGTGCTCCCGGGCCGATGTATTGGCAGCAACGTGCCGATTACGAGATCGACATCGAACTCGACGATACCCAACGCAGCCTCACGGGCGTTTGCCGGATCGATTACCACAATCATTCCCCCCACGCGCTGACGTACTTGTGGGTGCAACTCGACCAGAACCGTTTCCGAAACGATTCCACCGCCGAGATGAGCCGGACGGCTCCGTCGCTGGCCGGTCGATCGCCTTTCAAATCCGTTCAAACCATGCTCGCCCAACAGGCGTTCGACGGCGGATACAAGATCGACTCGGTCTCGCAGGTCGGTGATCGCCCCGAACGTGACGACAGCGACGAGGATCGCAAAGGCGATAAAAATGCGGCAAACCAGAACGACACCTCGCCGCTGACGCATCTGATTGTCGACACGATGATGCGAATCGATTTGGCGACGCCACTCGCGCCCGGTGAGTCAACCGAAATCGAGATCGCCTACCGCTACAACATCGTCGATGCCAGCGTGATTCGCGCTCGGGGCGGGTACGAACATTTCGAAGACGATGACAACGCGATCTATGAGATCGCTCAGTGGTTCCCACGCGTCGCGGCGTACACCGATTACACCGGATGGCAGCACAACCAATTCCTCGGCGGCGGCGAGTTCACACTCGAACTCGGCGATTACCGCGTTAGCATCACCGTCCCCGACGACATGGTCGTCACCGCAACGGGCACGCTCGCCAACCCGAAGGCGGTCCTCAAGGATAAGTGGATTGAACGACTCGGATCGATCCAAAAGAAGAAAAAGCCCACCTTCATCATCACTCCCGAAGAAGCCAAGGCGAACGAATCGGAACAGAAAAATGATTCGGCCAAATCGAAAAAACGCAAATCCAACCAGCCCACCAAAACCTGGACATTCAACGCCGACAACGTGCGTGATTTCGCTTGGGCGGCCAGCCGTAAATTCATTTGGGATGCGATGCCCGTCACCGTCGGCGAGCGAACCGTGACGGCCATGTCGTTTTATCCCAACGAAGCCGAACCGTTGTGGAGTCAATACTCGACCGAGTCGATCGCCCACACGCTCGAAGTCTACGGGCGATACACGTTCGATTACCCCTACGATGTCGCAATCAGCGTCAACGGACCGGTCTACGGCATGGAGTACCCGATGATCTGTTTCAATGGCCCGCGACCGGAGGACGACGGCACGTACAGCAAGGCTACGAAGTACGGTTTGATCAGCGTGATCATTCACGAAGTCGGACATAATTTCTTCCCCATGATCGTCAACAGCGATGAACGCGAATGGACGTGGATGGACGAGGGTTTGAACACGTTTTTGCAATACCTCGCCGAGCAAGAATGGGAGGAAGACTACCCTTCGCGACGTGGTCCGGCTGAAAAGATTGTGCCCTTCATGCGAGGCGGTAACCAGCGTCCGATCATGACCGGCAGCGAACAAATCCTACAATTTGGAAACAACGCCTACGCCAAACCTGCCGCCGCCTTGAATATCTTGCGAGACACCGTGCTCGGACGCGAACGATTTGATTTCGCGTTGCGTGAATACTGCCGTCGATGGAAATTCAAACGCCCCACCCCGGCTGATTTCTTTCGCACGATGGGCGACGCCTCGGGACAGAATCTCGATTGGTTTTGGCGGGGTTGGTTTTACAGTACCGACCATGTCGATATCGGCATCGATTCGGTGGAACTGTTCGTCATTGACAGCGGCGATCCCGACGAGACCGCCGAGCGCAAACGAAGTCGCGATGAGACGAAAGAGGCGACCCCCACGGAGCAATTCAATACGAAACTACCACGACGGATCCAATGGCAACCCGGCCTCAAGGATTTCTACAATTCGCCGGAATATGACGAAGACAAAGCCGAAGAATCCGATCGGAAAGCGTACCAGAAATTCCTCGAATCGCTCGACGAAGAACAGCGTGCGTTGCTCCAACGCACGACTCAGTTCTACGTCGTCAAATTTGTTAATCATGGCGGGTTGGTGATGCCGATCCCGCTGCGAGTTCATTACGCCGACAACACGCAAGAAGAATGGATGTTGCCGGCAGAGATCTGGCGTTCGAATTCCAAACAGGTAAAGAAACTCCTGCTCAGCGAAAAGGAAATCGTTCGTTTCGAAGTCGATCCGAAACGCGAAATCGCCGACACCGATACCGGCAACAACCATTGGCCGCCGAAATTCGAACCGACGCGTTTCAAACTGTTTAAGAGCGAGAGCAAAAAGAACCCAATGCAGAAGGCCGCCGGAGATGACGAAGCCTCGGACGAGGACGATTCCGATAACGACGACTCAGAGAAGGCGGATCCGAATAAGAACGAGGCCGATGCCAAAGATGCGGCCAAGAAATCAGAAATGAATTCCAAGAAGAGCAAGTCGAAGGACAAAAAGGCAGTCGACAAAAAGACCAATCTTGACGAATCGAAGAATAAGAAAGCTTCGGATCGAAAACCGGCAGCCGATCCCAAACCGAAGCAGAAGAAATTGGTTCCCACGAACGAAGAGAATTCCGACGGGAGTGACGATTGATGTTCGTTTCGATCTCTCTGCTTTTGACGAGTCTCCTGTTGCATCCCGCCCAGGAGTCGCTCGCCGAACTGCAGTACAACCCGGAAACACAGCGGCTCGAAATCGCGTTGCGTCTGAGTCTCAGCGACGAGCAACAGTTGCTCCGCAGTGAGTCCCAATCGAACGTGGAGTCCGTCATCGAAGATCCTGTCGCGTTAGAAAAACACGCTTCGTCGGTGCTTCGCAAACGGATCCGATTCTCACGAGATCCCGAGATCAAAACGGGCACGTTGCCGGCGGAAATCGCCAAGCGGTATCGCTGGATCGGTCGTCAAAGCGAAGGCGGTCACGTGTGGTGGTTTTTCGAATACGCCGCCCCTCGCGAGGAGCTAGGCCACGTTCGCTGCACACTCTTTGTTCATCCCGCTCACAGAACGGGTGTAACGAAAAATCCGAGCACGCACGACCACGTTCACGCCGACCCGGTGAACACGTTCCTGATTTTACCGGCGAGCCAAGCTGGCAGAAAACGGCCGGTGAAATCGTTTTCGACAACACCCGATCGTCCCGTCGCTCGCATCCCTTGGTAGTTTCGATCGGCTCTCATTTCAAATTCGCTTCGTCTCCTGCTGGTCTGAGAACCCAACGGCGAATTTTTACGGCAATAGTCCCGTTGCGGGAGGGTTGCGTCGTAACGCTCGCTTCTCGACAAAACCCTACTTTGTCGGTACCAATGCCGTCGGGACTAAATACGCCGTCAGGTCGGTGATGGATTGTTTGTCGAGTGTATCCTCAAAACCTTCGGGCATGAACGATTGGCCGGTGTTGCGGATCTCTTCAATATCGATTCGCAGCACGGTTTCAACCGTGTTGTCGGCTCGGCGGATCGTCACGCTGGTGGCGCCTTCGTCAACGATCATTCCTGCGACGATCTCAGCGTCCGAGGTCAGCACGACATAGTTGAGGTATTGCGGATTGACTTCGCGGTTCGGGTCCATCACGGACGCTAGTAATGTCTCGGCACCACGAGTTGCGATTGCCGCCAAACTAGGGCCGAGTTCGTGACCGACGCCGTCGACGCGGTGACAACTGCTGCAATGTTTTTGAAACAGCGTACGGCCGCGCTCACCATCGCCATCCCATTTCAATGCGTCACGATAGCGATCGATCACCGCTTCGCGGGCCGCGGTGTCCTCCGGTGAGCGTTCCCCGGCTCGTGTGGAGGCGTGCGCGTTGGTTGACGCCGCGCTCGGATTAGGGTGACGCTCGCGAGCGGCGATTTGATCGGCTAGTTTCGAAACGAACGCTTCGCCGACGCGATTCCTCAGCGACGCGTCGGCATCCAGAATCGTCGCCAGCGTCTTGGCTTGATCGCCGATCGCGGTTTGAACGGCGGCCGTGATCCAACGATCCGTCGGGTCATGCCGAAGCAACGCGACCAAACCGCTGACGCGCTCGTCTGCGGAGGCATTCGCCAATGCAAAAGCGAGTTCATAACGCACGTCGATCGATTCGTCGTGCGTCAATTCGAACAACCGATTTCGAATCGCTGGCGTGTCTTGTTTTCCAACAGACAAACCAACGGCGTGGCGTCGAACCTGCGCGTTGCGAGTCCCAAGTCCCACGAGCAACGTGGCTTCATCGAGCTGATTCATTCCGTCGAGCACGTACATCGCGTGCATTCGAGCGAGCATGGATGAATCATTTTCGACCATTCCTCGCAACCGCAATACCGCCGACGCGTCTTGACGTTCGTACAGCAACCGCGACGCGGTCTCGCGGTGCCAAGCGTTGGGGTGTGCGAGCAAGGTGCAAAGTTGGTCGGGCGTCATCTGGCTGAGGTCATCGACTTTGCGAGGCTGAAACCCCTTGGGGACGATGCGGTACAACCGGCCTTTGTCGCGACCTGATGTGAGGTCGAGGTGCTGTTTGATTTCCGGCGGCAGCGACGCGGGATGCTCGATGACTTCGCGGTACATGTCGATCACGTGCAGCGACCCATCGGGAGCGTTGGCGAACTGCACGGGACGAAACCAAATGTCCGTCGAGGTAACGAATTCATCACGCTCGTCGATCCGCCGGGCGATGAACTCCAAACTGCTGCCTTCGGAACTGCTGCCTTCGGAATCGCTGCCTTCGGAATCGCTGCCTTCGGAATCGCTGCGATCGAGTCGTTTGCGGTGGATCAGATTGCCACCGACGTCGCCGACGATCGCGGTGCCTTTCCATTGCTGTGGCCAAGTGTCGCCGCGATAGATGGTCACTCCGGTCGCGCCGGTGAAATAACCGGCCGCGCGTCCGCCGCCTTCGATCGGCCCTTTGGCCAAACCCGCGACTCGCAACCGCGTCCGCACCAACCGCCACGGCTCCACCGGACTGGTGCGAAACACCTCGGCTTGCGGTCCGTCCGCCGCGATCGAAATCCGAGACGGCGGTGGCGAGTGAAACGGGTTGCCCGCAACGTCGCGATCCCGAAACATCACCTGTTGAATGTGATCGCTATTGGACGACGCGAACTTGTTGCCCCAATCGTCGAACGCCATCCCGTGCTGGGCCGCGCCGCTGGTCGGTTCGAACCGATACGTTTTCGGATCCAACGCCAGATCTCGCCCGCGAATGTTCAATCCCGGCTGATCGGCGGGTGCGTGTGGGTCGCGGATCTCGCCACCGGTACTGCTGCACGCGATATGAATTCGGTTGTCCAATCCCCACCGAAACGAATTCATCAACCCTTGCACGTTGGAGGTGCCAAACCCGGTCAGCACACGTTGCCGAACGTCGGCCACGCCGTCATCGTCGGTATCTTTGAAATACAACAAATCGGGCGCATCGCCGACAAACAACCCGCCGTCATAGGGAAACAAACCGGTGGGCCACAACAACCCTTCGGCGAACGTGGTCCGCTCATCGTAGATTCCGTCACCGTCGAGATCCCGTAGCCGGGCGATGCGTGAAAGTCCCTCGTCACGGTCTTCGCTGTACCCTCGCATTTCACAAACGTACAACGCACCGCTGGCGTCCCACTGCATCGCCACGGGGCTGGCGATCAACGGTTCCGCCGCGATCAATTGCATTGTAAACCCGTCGGCCACGTCCATCGTCGCGACAGCATCCTGCGGCGAGGTCGGTGCAATGCGTGGTAGCTCGGATTGGTAACTCGCGGTGGGTTCCGAATCGTCTTTCAGCAGTACACGCATCGCGTCCATCAGGACTTTTTCGACTTCCGGTGCGACGTTGGATGCCGGTTCGCTGGTTTCGTAGCCGCCCTGTCCGTAGGCCGCTTGGGTACCGATGTACCCTGGACCGTAATCACCGTAGGCGGCCATCGCGACATGGCCACTGGGCCGCATCGCTTTGGCCGCAAGTTGATATTCGACGAACAGTTCGCCGGGCATGTGCAGCACACGAACATCGCCCACGCTCAGGCACGCGATGTCGATCGCGTGGCCGCTCTCGCACCGTAGCATCCAAGCCAACTTGTCGGGCGTGCCCCAGTACTGGACGCCGTCCCATTGTTGCAGTTTCTTGACCAACGCGTCGCGATCGAGATGCTTGGCCAAGGGCAATTGGACCGGTTGCGTCGCCCACCTGATTTCATCCGACGTGATGGGACGCTTCTGCGTGTTTTCAAACGCCCGCCTCATGCCGTCGGCGACCCGCCCGGCCAACACCATGCGATTGGAATGGGAACCGTCGTTGTACTTGCCCGCGCCGATGTCGCCGCCGGCGCCGTTGAAATGCACGTGCATCGCCGCTGGTAAATCTTGGCCGCGGATGAATCGGGCGATACCGGGAAAATCGGGACTGGGGATGCCCGTGCGGTAATAGCTCTGCGGATGACAGGCGTAATACGTCAACACGGCGAGCGGTTTGTCCTTGTTCCAAAACGACAACGCGCTGAGTTCCGCATCGATCGTGCCATCGGGCAGCGCACGCAGGGCGGGGTCTTTGGTTGTGGTGTAGCGGGTCGCGACGACGTTGCCTTGTTCGTCTTGGATGCGTCGGTTCGAGGCGACTTTTTCCACCTCGGCGACACCGAACCCGGCGTGCGTGATCGGTTTTGCGGCCGAAATCGATTCCTTGACGGCGATCGACAATCGGTCGATCACTTGGCGAGCGAACCGACCGTCGTAGGCTCCGAGATCGCTAGCCCCGATTTGGTTAAGCAACGATTCGGCGCCGAAGTCACTGCGGGGTGCATCGTGTTGGTGCAGTGTGTGAACGGCGACTCGGTTTGGAATCGTGCCGGCGGCGGTCGCGATCCGCTCGCGAAAGGCGTCGTGACTTTGGTTACTGATCCCGATCCAATCGACCGCACACAACACGATCGGTTGTCCGGCACCGATCAACACAATGCCACGGCAACGCAGCCCGAGTTCGGCGTTCCCACGGACCGGGTCGTACGCCATCACGTCCCCGACCGGCGGCGTGGCGTCGATATCAAACGTGGCGAGGGAGAGTGGCGATTTTGTCGGCCCGTCGTCCGCGAATGTGGTTGGGGGAGTAGGCACGACGAGGAAACAGGTGAGCGTGAGGCACAAGTGCAACAGGGTGCGTCGAATGGAAAGAGGCATCGAATCAATTCTCCCAGGGATGGGGCGTACGTCAGGCATTCCAGCCTGACACGAGTCATGGATGTCAGCCTGGAAAGGCTGACGTACTTCATCCAAGCCGACCGAATGGGGGCCTGGGTTCGCGGGCGATGAAGGGGTCGGCTTCGGGGCATCCCACGCATCGCATGTTCTCGCGGTCCCAGGTGATCTTCTTCCCGACCCGGTACGCCACGTTGCCCAAATGGTTGGCTTCGGTGAGTGGTCCGGCATAGCTGAACGGACTCGCCGTTTCCCCTTCGCCCAAACACGCTCGCACCCATTGCTCGTGATGCCCGGGCGAGTCAGGAATGAATTTGGCCGGTCGCTCAAAATCAACAAACTGATCTTCAGGCAACAAAACGTGTTTGCCGTAGTCAGACAACAGCATCCCCTTGCTGCCGATGAACAGCACGCCGCTGTCCCAGGCGGGAATCTCACCGCGTTTCATGATCTCGGGTTTGTGCGTGCCTTGGTACCACGTCAACGAAACTGCGGCACGCTCGCCGCGGGCCGGGTATTCATATTTGGCCGACATCGACGCCGGTGCGATCTCGGGATGGGCCGGGGGACCGAACGCCTCGACGGTCTCCGGTGCATCGAGTTGCAATGCCCAAAACGGCAAGTCGTTCCAGTGGCTGCCCAAGTCCGACATGGTCCCGCCGCCGAAGTCCCACCACCGGTACCAGCGTGGTCCGGGGAAGTAAACCGAATGATAGGGACGCACCGGGGCCGGCCCCAACCACAAATCCCAATCGACATGATCGGGCGGCGTCATGATTTCCGTCGGTCGCGCATCGACGTACAGTAAATCACCGTGTCGTTCGGACTCGGCCTTGGATTGATGTCCCCACGCCCGACCGACCCACACATGGACCTCGCTGACGTCTCCGATCGCGCCGGTTTGAATCAACTCCACCACGCGGTGGTAATTGGCACCGGCGTGAATCTGGGTTCCCATTTGGGTCACGACACCCGCCACCGCGGCCGCCTCGGTGATCCGCCGTGTCTCGTCGATGTTGAACGCCAGCGGTTTTTCACAGTAGACATGTTTTCCCAGTTGTAGGGCCGGCATCGTTGCGAACGCGTGGGTGTGTTCGGTGGTGCTGACGACGACGGCGTCGATCTCATTACCAACGGCGTCGTACAGTTTGCGGAAATCGCGAAACGTCTTGGCCGCCGGATGTCGCTGGGCGTTCTGGTCGACATAACGTGAATCCACATCGCACAACGCGACGACGTCGACCATTCCCGTCTGCTCCATCGTTCGCAAATTCCCGCCGCCGCGTCCGCCGACACCGATAGCGGCGATCTTCAAGCGATCGTTCGGAGATGATTTGGCTGGCGTTTGGCCGTGAGATTGCGTGTTTGAAAACGGGACCAAGCCGGACGCAGCCACCGCCGCACCTCCGACTAAAACGTGACGACGATTTGGATGACGAAAAGTGGACATCATTCACCTGCGAGTGGAACGGAAACGAGACAATGAGACGGGATTTGGATCGTAGCGGAAGTCGTCAAGACTTTCGTTTCAGGTTGGATCGAAACTCTTGACGAGTTCCGCTGCGCTTTTTGAACTGATTAGAAGGTTACGGTTTTTCCCAACCGATTGGTTGAGTCCACGCCTGTTGTTTTTGATCTTCATACGACGGGTCGTCGGCTGCTTGGCTACTCGTGACGAGCGCGCGGACATACAACTCGTTGCCTTGTAGCGTGTATTGCGGCGAAGTGCTGGCGGACGTCGCGACGGTGGTCCCGATGCGATGTTCATCAATCAAACCGTCTGCTTCGGCGAGTGTCGCGATGAACCGAGTTTCGTACGTCACACCGGGAGCGGGTTGGATTTCGAGACGCAGGGTTTTGGATTCCGCATCGTAATTGACATCGTCGAGCGTCACGCCGCTGGAGGCATAGAAATCGCCGCGCTTCATTGCTCGGATCAATCGTTCCGGCGTCAGGTATCGGCTCCGCACCATGATCCAACCGCGACCGGGACGCGAGCCTTTCTTGCCGTGGTATTCGTGCGAGTCATCCGTCGCTAATCCCATCATCGGCGGGATGTTTAGGTTCGTCAGTCGCAGTGCATTGATGATGTCCCACATCCGTTCGATGCCGATGTGTTCCTCGTCACCGAGTTGGTTAACGCCGGGGTGCCCGTTATAGACTTCGAAAAAACGCTCTGACACGACCGAGGCGAGGTCCTCGGCAGTGATCGCGTAATGAAAGTTCGGGTGGTTGACGTGCGGCAGCACCTCGCGTCCGTGTGATTTTTTATGTTCGAGAATCGCACGTAAGTTATTTTCAATCGCCTGACGCACCGTATCGCCGCCGACCGGTTGGATGACTTCGGCGATGTTGGTCGCGTTCATGTGGACCGGTTTTCCCTCGGCTTTGTCACTGATCTCTTCGGCCGGGATCATGATGAATTCGCCGGCGCGCTCGACGAGATACCGAAACTCGTCGAGCGGTTTGAGCCGGATTTCGTATTCGGGCTCGCCGAGCGTGCCACGGGTTTCCACCCACGAGTCACCGAATCGGGCTCGATAGCGATCCAAGATTCCGGCGTCGCTGCGATTGACGATTTCGGAATACGGTTTCCACTTCATGCCTTCGGCGAGGATGTTGTGATCGGACAAGGCGAGGAAATGGTAGTCGTGCGAGCGATACCAATCGGCGATCATTTCGGGGAACTCGTCCCCGTCGCTCCATAGCGAATGCGTGTGCAGATTGCCCTTCCACCAACGAGGTATCGGTTCATCGGCGTCGCACTGAAGGGGTGGAAAACCAAGGCCAACGGTAAGGAACGAACAAACGAGCACGACCCGAAGAGGCCGTTGCCAACAACGAACAACGTCAAACATGTTTCGGCGGGGGCAGGAGGGAGGTGGGAGGGCGGGGAGGGCGGTGAGAGACCGACGGGTGAAACGGGAGCTGAAATTGGCACCCCGTTTCTCGGCGTCGCAACGGCCACTCTACCAGATTCCCACTGCCGAGTAGTCCAGAGAAACGACTAATCCCATTCCACCGTTTTTTATCTTGACCGCCACCCACCTTTGGTATCTGATTCTTTCGATATTCGAATTCCTTCGATAAACGAAGTGGAGAGTTTTTTATGTCGCGACGTGTTTCCAGACATCCCACCGAATTAGAACTCGAGGTTTTGCAGGTGCTCTGGGAGATCGGGGCAGCAGATCCGCGATGGGCTCGAACCGGGGCGGACCCTGACGTATCAATCCGTCATGACGATTCTCGGCATCATGGAGGACAAGCAATACGTCGCTCGCAAGAAATCCGGCGGCCGTTTCGAGTACCGTGCCCGGATCACCAAACCGGTAACGGCGCGGCGGATGATGCTCGACCTCGTCGACCGATTGTTCGACGGATCGGTCGCCACCGCGATGATCAATCTGCTGGAGTCCTCGGATTTGAGCGATCAAGAACTCGACCAGCTTCGCGCCAGTGTTGAATCGGCTGACAAGCCGGCGTCGGTTAAAAAAATTAGCCAGCAAAAATGAAAGGCAAACGGTGATCGTGATGGGGATTTTTGACTTGGATTTTGATTCAGCGTTGCAAGAACGCTTCGCACTCTCGCTGCTCCACTTCCTCTGATTAGGCTGCCTGCCCGCCTGCGTTTTAGTTTTAACGCTGCGCATCGTACCCGATTCCGCGACCACGCTGCGTTATCGTCTCTCGCTGGTCGCTTTGGGCATGACGTTGATGATGTTCGTCGCTGCGTTCTTCGTCGCTGCGTTCTTCGTCGCCGGGTTCTTCGTCGCCGGGTTCTTCGTCGCCGGGCGTCAATCGGCGTCACGACAGGTGGCTTCTCAACAAAATCCCGGCGACGAGTCGTCGGTATCGGAAGCAACATGCCACACCGGCAACGATGTTTCGATTGCAATGCTGCCAGACGTTGCCTTTCTCAACGAAACATCCCCCTCACGTTCCGCCAATTCGAACCGTGAGGCTGCGTCGATGCCGACCTCACGTAGCGCATCGGTGGCGCCCATCGCAACGGGTGCCACGTTGGCATGGACAACCTATGTCGTCATCGGCTACCTGATCGGCGTGGGTGGGTTTGCCTTGCGATGATTGTAGGAAACGTTGCACCAATCGGTGGACGTTGGGTTGCAAGACGACGGACAGATGGGTGGCGTTGATGCGGTGGGTTTCGACGTTGCGCAGATGCGATAAATCGACACGAGCGACGGCGATATCCGACGCCGCCCAAATGACCATGCGGCGTAGCGACGGATCGCATTGGAGGGCGGCAGCGGCGCGATCGGCGTTCGCGATGATGGCGATCTCGGGGAGGATGTCACCACCGAGCCAGTGCAAAACCCGAGGGACGAGTCCACACGCCATGACGGGAGCAATCGAGACCAACGCGGCAACGCGGTGATCCGGCGTTCGCGCGATCGCTTGCCGTGCCACCCAGTCTCCGAAACTGTGTGTGACAATCGCGAGACGCGGCGTCTCGGGGTCGCTTCCGATTTTTTCGATCAATCGTGAGACACTGTTTTCGACATTGCGAAACGCGTAGCGATCTTTCCAAATTTCGACGTGTTGGAAATCTTTTCGCAAAAGTTGCCGCAGTGGTAACAACGCACCTTGAGGTTCCATCAATCCGGGGATCAGAAGAACCCGTTCGATTTCATCGGCGTTCACCGGTTTCCGCCGGCACCGAGTCCAAGTTGCCTCAGCAGTCTGGTTTCGCGATTGAAGTGTTCGACGTCGTTTGGATTTTCAACCAGGGGTAACCGAACCGGTTGCGCTGACTGGGCGCGTGGTCGGGTTGCTAGCGAAACGGTGGCGGACGCTGCCTGTGTTTCGGAGAGGTCGGACGTTTTCGATACGTCGGACGATTCCGATGCGATCGCGGGCACGCGCTGCAACGATGCAGCAACGTCGGAGGGTTCGATCGGATTGAGCGTGGCTCTTTCGCGATGTTTAACTGACTCGTTTGGAATCTCGTCGTGATCGATGCTCGTGGAACGGGCAACGGGTTCATTCGCGACCGACGCGATCCAGTTCACGAGGGTCCGAATCAGGACGATTTCATGTTCGCGAATCGGCGGTTGGATTCCTGGATCGTTCGAATCGTTTGGGGTGAAACCGTGGCGATGATCGCGGAGCGCCTTGACGATCAATTCGCTCGATTCCGGGCGTGAAAGGTTGCACCACCGCAGCGTGGATTCCAGATTAGCGACCGAGCCACGTTGGTTGACTCGTAAGGCACCGCCGGGCGGACGGACGAGGTTCCAATCGGTCGGTACCTCGGATCGTTCGTGGTGACATTTCGCACATCGCAACAGTAGGATCGGTTGGACTTTCGCGGTAAACGAATGTAGCGAGGCGTGTGCGGTCAACGCATTGACCGCCGGGCTCGGTTCATCGCCTGCGAATTCCGATGCTGGTCGTTCCACCGAGTGACTAACCGGGAGGACCTCGTCGGAACTGTCCGGTGCGTCGCGGTTCTCGGCGGCCGATCGTCGCAATCGTGATTCGAGTTGGAGGGCGACCGGGTGATCGGGGGCGACCGAGTACACCCGCATCAACATCTCGGTGGCTTGAGAGGGCAAGCCGTTGTCGATGCACCAACGTGCATCGGCGAGCGCGTCGCTGAGCGGGGTCCGTTTCGAACGCCGAAGGGATCTCATGCGGGCACGGAACAACGAGAGCATGTCATTCTCGACCGCAGTGATTTGTTCGGCTTTGAGCGTCAATTCCGAATCGTTTCCACGACGGATGATGATCGAACGTCCCCGGACCGTGACAATGCCGGAAAGGACTCGGTCGTTTGCCAAAAGGACGTATTGGTTGCGTTGGGCGGGCGAAACCACACTCGTGTCTTCACCTTGGCAGGTGCGGCAGCCTCCAACGAGGAAACCGCAGCCGAACACTAAAACGACGGTACGGATCATTTCCGCCGCGGCGTGTCGGTTCGGCGAGGCAATCCCAAGGGATTTGGATCGGAAAATGAGGATAATTGGGGGCATACCGGTAACGGCTATCAAAGTCCATGTTGTGCCGTCAAGGTGAGGGTTAAAATTTCGCCGTTTTGGGCTTTCATCGATTCGCTTCGATTCCACACACTGAACGTCATGTTCCTACGCATTTTCATTCGATCGAGAATCACCGTCGCATTGCCATTCCTCGCAATCGCTGCGGCATTGTTCCCAGCGGTTCCGAGTGCTGCCCAAGATCCGCGGTCGGCATTGCAACAAGTCGCCTTTGACGGCCCGTTGCGTGATGGCGGATCGCCGGACGCCACTGCCACGACTGATCCTGCGGGCGAACCGGTTTCGTTAACCAACGCCGACGCGGTCGCACAAGAGATCGAGCGAATCAAGGCGGACGAGTCGCTCGATCCGATGCTGCAAGACCGGCTACTGGCGTCGCTCGATGAGTTGGTCAAGGTTTTCGCGGCCCAGCAAACTGCTGCGGACGCGCTCGCGACGAACCAAAAGTCACTCGACCGGATCGAGAATGACAAAGTGATCGCGGAGGAAGCCGCCGCTCAAAAACTCGTCACCCCTGAGGAAATCGACGAAGAGGGATTGTCGGTCGACGAGGTCAAGCGCAACGAACTCGAGGCCAATACCGTCTTGAGCGCTGCACGGGAACGGCTGCAGAAAGCAGAGGCGATGATCGTCAATCGAAAAGCGAGATTAGAAAAACTGCCTGCGGAAATCTCAGGACTTCGACGAGAGATTGAGACCATCGAGTCGAGTTCGAGCGGAGAACTCAACGACGATCCCGACGGCAGACTGCGCGCGGTGCGTGAATCACTGCGGACGTCCCAACTCACCGTCGCACGCCAAAAACTCGAAACGTTGCTCCGCGAACAAATGTTGCACGAGGCGCAGTCGGAGCTATTGCCCCTGCAACGTGCCGCCGAAGAACGCACCGTCGGCCAAGCCGAATTGGACTACGATCAATGGTCGCGGTTGCTGAAGAAACAACGTGAAAGTCAGATCAGAAATAGCCTCAGCGACTACCAAGACGAACTCGATACCAACGGCGGCGATTCGGAGAACTCGTTGATCCTGCGTCTCAAGGACGAGTGGATCCAGATCATCGGCGAGACCGATCAAGCCGACCGGATGCTCGCCAAAGAGAAACTCGATACGGACAAGTGGTCCAAGAGTCTGATCGAGACGCAAACTCAGATCGACGACGCGATCCGCAGCGGCGAGAGTCTCTCGAGTGGTGTGGGGCTGCAATTGCAATTGCTCAAGAATCGCCTGCCTTCGCTCGATCATCTCAGCGACCAAATCGTCTCGGTCGACACGCTGATCGAAGAACGCCGGGATCTGCAACGGCAACTCGAATTAACACTCGAAGGGATCGATGACTCGGACTCCGGCGATCTTCCGATGGAGGTGTTCTCGGCCCGCGTGATCTTGGGTCGGAACCGAGTCTCCAACGACCTTCCGAAAACCGAGGTCGCGTTGCTCGATAAATTCATTTCGGATCTCGAAACGCACCTCGGCAAACTCGCCGATCGACGCCAGGAACTGGAGAGTCTTCGCAGGACCGTTGGCAAATTAATGACGGTGATCGACGATCATGTCGTCTGGATTCGCAGCGAGTCGGTCTACCGGTTCAGTGAAATCCCGCTGGCGTGGCAGGCCCTGCGATGGATCGTCCATCCCGCACACTTGAAAATGCTCGTCAAACGTTTGGGCGAAGGGTTCTGGAACCGTCCTGAATTGGTTCTGGTCGGTTTGATCGGGCTGGCCTCGATCATCGGTCTCGGCGCGAGATTACGGCGACGGATTACCGAACACGGCAAGAAAGCGTCGAGTCGTCAGAGTCTTTCGTTGCAACCGACGTTCGCGACGTCGTTGCTGTCGCTCGCGTTGATGTTGCCCCCGGTCGTGCTGTTGTGGATCTTGGGTGACGCTCTGCGTGCCTCCGGCGGGAATGAGCCGCTGGTACGGGCGTTGTCCGACGCACTTCATGTCGCTGCGATCGCGGCGTTTCCGATCGAGTTGATGCGACAGTGGTTGCGGCCCAACGGTTTGGCGGTTTCGCACTTCAACACCGACGAGGACTCGATTCGAGGACTCCGCCGATGGCTGCGGATTCTGATCGACATCGGTTTGCCCATCCTGATTATTTACGTCACCACGTCACAACTCGGTCGCTATCAACTCACGCTCGCGTTGAGCCGTTTGATGTTCCTTTCGGGGATGGTGTTAGTCAGCGTGGTGTTGTGGCGAACGCTCGAACCGAAGCGGGGTATTTTCTCGGTTTCGATTCGCGACAACCCCAACGGTTGGTTGTCGCGACTGCGGCACGTGTGGTTTGTTCCCATCGTGTGGTTGCCGATCGTGTTCGCCGGGTTTGCGGTGATGGGCTACGGGGTGGCAGCGGCGGTTTTGATCGAGCAGTTTTATTACACGTTTTGGTTCTGCGTGGCCGCGTTCTACATTAGCGGTTTGACTCGCCGGTGGTTGTTGACTCAGCGCCGGCGACTGGCCTGGGCGGTCCACCGCGAGCGGATCGAGCAAGCCGAACGTCTCGGCGTCGGCGGTGTCGATGTCGAACCGACGGTCAGTATGGAAGCCTCGGAGATCAGTGCCCAAACGAGTCGCCTCGTCAACACCTTTCTCACGATCGCGACGCTCTTTGGGATCGCCGGGATTTGGTCGCCGGTATTGCCTGCGGTGGGGTATCTGGAGGCGATCCAGTTATGGGATAGCGTGAACGAGAAAGGCGAGATCGCCTACGTCACGTTGGCCGATTTGGTCAAAACGATTCCCATCGTGATCTTAACCTGGGCGTCCGTTCGCAACCTGCCCGGTTTGATCGAAGGCGTGTTGTTAGAACGATTGCCCTTAGAGAAACCGGTTCGTTACGCGATCACGACTCTCGGCACGTATGCGCTGATGTTCATCGGCATCGCGATCAGCGCCAAGACGCTGGGGTTGCGATGGGACAATATTCAGTGGCTCGTCGCGGCCCTCGGCGTCGGACTCGGGTTCGGGCTGCAGGAGATTTTTGCGAACTTTGTTAGCGGATTGATTCTGTTGTTCGAGCAACCGATTCGGGTCGGCGACGTCGTGACGCTCGGCGATACGACGGGCGTCGTGGCCAGGATTCGAATGCGAGCGACCACGATCACGAACTGGGATCGCCAGGAACTGATTATTCCGAACAAAGACCTGATCACGGGCCGATTGGTGAACTGGACGTTGACCGACACGACCAACCGAGTCGTTTTGAATGTCGGGATCGCGTATGGCAGTGACACCGACGAGGCGTGCGATTTACTGCGTAAAATCTGTGCCGAGCACAGTTCCATTTCATTCGACCCCGGTCCGGTGGTGACGTTCGAGGGCTTCGGTGACTCGACTTTGAATCTTGTCCTGCGATGTTACCTCGCCGATTTGGACAATCGACTCGGCGCGATTCATGAGCTGCACACGATGATCAACAAACAGTTCAACGCGGCGGGAATCGAGATTGCGTTCCCTCAACGCGATTTGCATTTGCGATCGCTCCCGAAGGAACTCTCTCAGGTGCTCTCGGGAGTGGTCTCGCGTTCGAAGGCCTCGGGGGATTGACGACGGAAATCAAGAGGTCGTGCGGCTTTGAAGTGCTGGTGGCAGAGTGATTGACCTCCCCCGGCGAAGGTCAATCGATGCCGTTCAGGCGTACGCGAGGGAGGGGCCTACGCGGAAATACTACGTACAAGCCGAGTGTCGCCCCTCCCTCGCATCGGCCTGGACGGCCTTGCTCAAATTTCGTTTGAGGCAGGTTGGCGATTCGAGAACCCCGTAAAAACCATATCCAAAAAGCCGCACGACCTCCAAAGACGGGAGGGTGAAGAAAGTTGTGCTGCGTTGCCGCTTTAAATGCCGCACGATTTCGTTGCGGGCAGGGTGCGATGTATCGCTGCAACCAGTTCGGCGCCTGCTCACGGTCTTATCCGATCGCTAACGGCGTCCACCCACTCGCATCATCTCGCTTGGTTGCGGAGATGCTCGGCGCGATTCAGGACATCGTCCTGGGACTCGACGACCTCGGGGAGGAGTTGCACGTCGATGATCCGCTCGTCGCGAATTTCGCCGGGCCAAAGCGTTTCGCTGAAGAAATCAATCACCGGTAGCTGGTACCAGGGCGGTTTGATCTTTCGGAGAATCGTTTCGGTTCGAAAACCGTCTTTTTCGATTCGCACTTCCCGAGTCCCGTAGTAAACAAAACTCGTCGCTGCGGGACTGGTGCCGATCAATTGGTTGTCAATCGAAACCGTGGCACCGGGAGGCGACGTGCGGACGGTCATCCGCCTGCGAACACAACCCGGACCGATCAAGAGTAACGTCAACGCGATCAACGCCAACGTGCTGCGAGCCGATCGCGAAACGAGCGGGCAAGGCTGGCTCGGACGCGAACGCCGGAATCGTCGACGGGAGGGATGGGCGTGAAACACGGCTGTTACGAACGGAGGCAATGAACGAGACGTCACGGTGATGTGGGTCTACCAATTCGAAACGACGCTCGGCTAGGGCAGTCTTCACACTTTTCATGGCCCGAAATTAGGTTAAAAAGGAGGATTCCGACAACCGAGAGATCTTTGCGATTTTTCGGTATCACGCCAGCAAAGATCCACCATGAATCAAGACGACCGTCATCAACACATTCGCACGCTGTTCAACGAGGCCGTCGTTCTCGATGACATGGAACGTCGTTGGTACCTGCAATCGATCGAGGATCGCGGTCTGGCCGGCGACGTCGAGCGATTGCTCGAATCGTCGGCCTGTTGCGGCAGCTTTTGTAGCAACCCGCCAGTGAAACGTGAGCCGGAATGATGGGGATGGGTAGGGAGGACTGACGCGCCGCCTGGCGGCGGCGTGGGAGACAATTGAGACAATGGTCCTACAATCCGCCAACCTGAATGAGGTGGCTTTCGCTGTGACTGTTGTACTGCGGGGCGTACATCGATTCGATCGTGGCGAGTCCCGATTGATAGCGGCCTTTCAACTGCACGCGGCATCGTGATTCGAGCACGTAGGAGCCCTTGGGCAAATTGTCGATGAAGAAATGTTCGGCCGCGTCTCGGGTGCTCTGGTAATAACCGAGCCCGTCCTGCCAGCGATAGCCGGACAACACATTCGTCGGCTCCGTCCCACTGCCGCGAGAGTCTTTCAAATGGATGAACTCCATCTCGCGAGTCGTGCGAACAATCAAACGCGACACGACCACGTCACCGACTTCGATCGACGTCCCCTCGCCGATCGGACGGAGGACTTCGCCGGTGGGTGTTTTCCCGACGACGAAGAGTTGTTTTTCGATTTCCAGCGGCGTGCCTTCGTGGGGCATGACCTCGTCGACGTTCTGGAAATACTTCCAATGCACGCCGCCCCACGCGATCCCCGGCGTCGTTTTCGTCACCGTGATCGAACCCATCGCGGGCGTGATCTCAAAGCCCTCAAAACGTTGCTGATAAAACCCGGTGCCCGCCTCGACGTTGGATTGCGAAACCGGTTGCTCGCCTACCTTGACATCGACGAGCGTTTGATCGGCGAGCAGATCGACACCGCGGAGCAACAACGCGTACACCGCGTCGGCAGTCGATTTGCTCGTCTCCCACGAACGGGTTTCCTTTTGTCGCAACAACCACGCCTTGCACGATTCCACCGATTGCTGGTCCGAGCCGACCTCGTCGAACATCTCGATCATCATCGCTTGCGTTTCAATGTCGGCTTGGTACCAGAACCAACCTCGGACATCATCGTTCCAGTGCATCCCGACGTCATCGGTCAGACTGCGTTCCTTCAACGATTTCACGATCGCCATCGCATCCGCAGTACGTCCGAAACGTTTCAAGGCAACGGCGAGGTGTGCCTGGCTCATCCGTGGCAGATCGATCCAGTGTTTCGCCGATTGGTCGAGCCAGTAGTTGAGCGCCGTTTGAGCTTCGGCCGCGACAGGCACGTCGCCGAGGAAGAAACTACGGCCGTAGAGATACAACGCCACCGTTGTCGACACATGGTTGTTTTTCAGCTCTTTTGGTTTGATCCGATCGTACAATTTCTTCGAAAAACGGTCCAAATGAACGAGCGATTTCAGTGCCGGAGCGGTGTTCACGTCGACACCGAGATGCCGCAACCGTCCGTACCCTGTCGTCAAATACAACGTGATGAACGAATTGGAATTCCCGCCGGGGAACCAAGGCCAACTGCCGTCGTCGAATTGCAACTCGGTCAGTTTGCGGGACAACCGTTCGACTTGATCGTTGACCCGATTTTGGTCAAACAGAATCCCCACGTTGCGCCGTGATTCGGTTTCCGATTCGGCTTCGCGAACCCACGGCGTTTCCGTCAACGCGATCGAGGCGAGTTCCTCGTTCTGTTGCAACGGCGAGGCGAGTGCGTCACGTCCGCCCGGTTGGCCTTTGACCGCCACCGGTTGGTTTCGCCACACCTCGAACACGCGCTCGATCTTCGGATCCGATGTCGCGATATGCCGAGCGAGCAAGTTTGCGTACATCCGGTTGAACGTCTGCTCGCTGCACTCGTGCGGGTACTCCATCAAATACGGCAGCGCCATCACCGCGTACCACGCCGGGTTGGACGTCATCTGCACGGTCAGTGATTCGTTGCGGATCGAATCCGGGTCGAGCGAGGCGAGTTTGTCCAGTGTAAAGGTTTTCGTTTCGGCCCCGTCGATCGGCAACGCGATCGATTCGTGAACGAGAATCTTGCGCGACAGTACGGCGAGGTAGCCCTCTTCACCGTCGGACAAACGGCCCGTTGAACCGACGGCTTTGTAAGTAACGAAACCGAGTCCATCGGGAATGCGAATCGGCCACGAGAACGTCTTCGATTGCCCGGCGGGAATTTCGAAGGATTGACGGTTATCGGTGTTGTCGATTTTTGCGTTGACGTCGTCGCCGGTGCGTGCATCGGAGAACGTCAGCGCGACGGTGCCGGTTTGGACAGTTGCGGATTGGTTACTGACCTTGACCGTGAACTCGATCTCATCGCCTTCGCGGAGAGTTCGCGGCGGGTTCGGTTGGACCATCAACTCCTTGCTCGTCACGGCGGTGTCGGTGATCAGACCACCGGACAGGTCGGCGGTGTGAGCGAACCCGAGCATCCGCCACCGAGTGAGTGCTTCGGGCATGGTGAAGGTCATCGAGATGACGCCGTTCTCGTCGGCGCGTAATTCGGGAAAGAAGAACGCGGTCTCGTTGAGGTTCTTGCGAGGCGAGACGTCGGACAGATCAACGTCCTTCGCGCCCGCCGGCGGTTCGCCGCCCGCCACACCGCCTGTTTTCGCTAACATTGCCATCGGTGCCGCGCCCGGTTCGGCCATCGAGAGCGAATCCAGCGCCGCCGAGTCGGCCATGCCAAAGGACATTTCCATCTCCGCCATGGGCGCCGCCGATCGCATCATCGCTCCACGCGATCGTTTCATTCGAGCCCACATCTGCTGCTGCCCTTGCAGTTCGAGCGGATAGGATCGATACGTCAACGGGCCGGCATCGATGCCGGGATTGACGAAAGATGAAATCCCCATGAGTCCTTGCCAGTTGTTCTGGTCGTTCAACGAGACACGCGAGTAGTCCTGATAAAACAACCCGAACCCGCTCGGATAATCGTGAGGCATGAACACATCGAGTGAAGCGTCGTAGAGCGTCGCGACCATTTCCGCGGCACGTTTAATCGAGGTTTCGGAATCGCCGGAATCACTTGACGCGTTTTCGATCACGGCCGTCCAAGTAGCCTCTTGGCCGGGTTTGAGTTTCGAGAGGAAACGTTCCCAACGGACGGTCAGTTCTTTGTTCGACCAGGGCACATCGATCTTACGCTCGTTGACGTACAGACGATTTTCTCGCACCATCCAAACGCGGACGGTGAACCCACCCCGCATCGATTCCTCGACGGCTTGGGTGATCTCGATTTGTGTGCGGTTCTTGGGTGTCCAAAATTGCTGCAACGTTTTTCCGCGATGGATGATCTCGACGAACGCGCGAGCCGAGTCGTAACCACTGCCCCAAACGGCGCGGAACGTTTCGCCAGGTTCGACGCTGGTGTTCTCGATCGCGAACAGATCCGCGATCTTGAGCTCACATTTCTTCGCATTAGGATCGATCACCCGCAACGGCAACAAAGCCGAGACGTCTTGGCCGACCGAGTCAACTGCGGATAACACGGCGCGGAAATGACCGCCGCCGAGTTCAACTTCGAAACTGGCGTTGCCCGCTTCGTCGGTGGTCAATTCAAAGGTTTTGACGATGTCGGCGATCGGCCAGGAATTCGGCTGACTCGCACGAACCGCATCGCCCGGTTCGGCGAGCGGGTCGAGGGTTTCCCAATATCGGGCGTTGCCGATTTCTTTGCGACCGATCGAGTCAGGATTTTTCAGCGAGTGAACTTTGACGCGGACTTTGGACGAGACCGGGCCGCCTTGCAGCGTGCGAGTCGCCACGTTGATTTTAATCGGGGCTTCGTTGGTGAGCCATTGCCGGTCCGACGTGCTCATCGTCGCTTCCATCAACGTGTAACCCACCAAGACACTCGACGACGCGTCACGGGTTTCGCCGGTCGTGTCGATCACGTCGGCTTTGATTTCGTAGCGGAATTTCGGTTCACTTTCGCGAGCCACCGATTTGTCGGGCACGGCGTCGAATTCAATCGAGAACTTACCGCCTTCGTCGGTTTGTGTTTCGCCTTGAACGATGATTTGCTCGGGCATCGGCGCGGGCGGCATCCACCAACAACGGTACCACCACCAGGGCGGCAATTGGGTTTGGCGAACGACGGTGTAGCTGACCTTGGCGCCGTCGATTGCAGCACCGGTGTAGGCGTTGGCACTGCCGGTGATCGTGACCGATTCACCGAGTCGAACGGGATCGGTCGGTGCGTCGAGTTCGACCTCAAATTTCGGGCGTTTATATTCTTCGACGTTGACGGACGTGTTGCCTTGGAATGCGCCGGTCGTTCGCAGCGTCATGCGTCCGGTGAGGCCGCCCGAGGGCAAGTTGAAGCTGCCGTGGCAGCTACCTAGATCATTGCAACGAAGTTTCGCGTTCTGGACGACTTGGCCGTTCGCGTCGAGCAATTCGACTTCGATCGTCTCGTCGGGCGCCACCGCGTATTGATCCTTCGATTGGTTCGATCGGGTGCAGATGATTTTGTAACGCAGCGTTTGACCGGGCCGGTAGATCGAACGATCGGTGAAGAAGTAAGAACGCGAGGTGTCGCGTTGCTTATCTCGATTGTTGCCGCGGTACAGATAATAGGTGTTGGACCACAACGCATCGTCGCCGTTCGTCGCGTAGAAGGTGATGTCACGCAACGATTCGCCTGCGAAGGTGAACTCGCCGGATTCGCCGGTGGTCAGGACGGCCTGTTGTGTCGGTGTTTGGGCTTGACGATTGTTCTGTTCCCGCCCCCAAACCTCAACTTTCGCTGCCGAGATCGCATCCCCGGTGAGTCCATCGAGCAGGTAACCATCGAGTGTCCCGGCAACGCGATCCGATTCGATCACGAGCGACAGACCGCTGACCCAAACGCCGGTGAACGCGGTGTACTGAATTCCGGCGGGGAAGGTGGGTTCGCTGCTGGCGAGCAAGTAGTAGGAACCCTTGGGCACGTTCCAGCGAGCGGGAACTTTGGCGGAGCGGTCGCGGTAGTCGTCTGTTGCGGGGATGTCTTCGGACCACGAAGCGACGGGATCTTTCTGAGTCAATGCGATGCGTTCATCGCGTTGCAATTGCTCGGCGCTGCGGCCCGAGTTTCTCACCGTTTCAAAATCCATCGGCACGAGACGGAAGTGGATTTTCGAAACATTGCGATATTGCAGATCAATCGTCGGGCGAGCGTTCTCGTCGAGGTTCGGGTTCCAAACCCGTTCAGTAGCGATGGTGATCGACGGGGCTTCGATTTGGGCGACCATGGATCGGCACAATTTCGCGCCGTGACTTTCCGGGTGGGCTTCGATCGCGGCGAGGGCAATGTCGCGGGCCCGGACGAGTTCGTCTTGCCCGCGGGCGATGCTCGCCAGGTGAGCTTGGGCCCGGGTGGAGATTTCGTGTGCGGCGTGTTTGGCGACGAAGGATTGGAGAGCCTCTTCGTAAGTCGAGGCGGTTTTCTCGCCGACGCTTTTCTCTTTCGTGAATTCGAGACGAGTCAAATCGGTGTCGATCAACGCTGTCGGATCAGTGTCGTTTTGGTGAAAGGCGAGCCACTGTTGGTACAACTCGGTGGCCCGGCGGAGCGGCGAGTCGGGATCGTTTTCAGGCAATTGCCAAGCGATGAATTTATCGGCATCAGCGAAGATTGGCGTGCTCGGTTCGAGTTCGAAACGATCGAGCGGCCCGGCATAGGTTTGGCTCGCGTCGGTGTAAAACCGGATCGCATCGGCGACGACGAAATCGTACAACGTCGGTCGGTAAGCGTCCGGCGCGGTGCCGCGAACGAGCAAATCGGTGTAAGCACCGATCGGAGTTTCTCGCAATGTCGCTTCACTGCCGTCGTCGCTGCCGAGTGCGGATTCAAACAACGCGGAGGATTGGGCGATGATGCGTTGACGGCTCCAGGTCGCGATGTCTTCGAACGATTTAATTTCGACGGGTGTTTTCGAGTCGAATGATTTGGGATCGATTTCGGTTCGACCGCGGAAACGCCATTGGTTTTGCGAGTAGTAGCTCCAGAACCAATTGGCGAGGATGGCGCGGATGACCGGTCGGGTTGGCTCCGGCGCGATTTTCAAATCCGCCTGCAGTTTAACGATCCGGTGGACTTCGTCACGACCTTCGAGTTGCCCGTCGAGGGTCGCGCGGGTGGCGAGGAAGCGGACGACGAGGTCGTGGTCGTTGTTTTGGATCGCTGTCGGCAGCCGTTGGTCGATTTCCTCGATCGCGGTTTTGGGCAGTCCTTTGTCGATCGCGGCTTGGACGGGTTTCCATGCCGCCGGTGCGGGATCGTTGGGCGGCTTGGCGGGGGCGACGGTCATTGTTTGGCTGGCCAAAAACAAGACGAGAAGAGAGAAGACACTGATCAGACCGAAGCGGGCGTGCATGGTGGATAGGTCGCTGGAGAGAAGGTGGGGAGAAGAAAAGGGCGGCGAGGTTTCCATTTCTCGACGTCGCTCACACATGAGTTTGACGTTCGAGCGAGTGGTTTGTTAGCCGGTTTCTTGAAAAAAGGGAGCGTGCCGATTGAACCAGCGTTGATTACGTATCGTTTGTCTTCACCCTCCCGAGCGAAGACTGTTGCAGAAAACGGACACGGTCACGCAAAAACACAAGCCCGACGCGCCAGCGAGTGACCTGTTCGACCTCCCTCGCTAGCGGCCTGTCGATTTAGTTAGCCGATGGGCGTTAGCCCCGGTTATCACACCGGCAACCGGGGCTAACGCCCATCGGCTAATCTTTGCTGGCGTAAAAACGATTAAATCGACAGCCCGCTAGCGCGTCGGGCTTGTATTGCAACAGTCTTCGCCGGGAGGGTGAAGTCGTATACACAACCACTAAGCCGGTGGCGGTGGTGGCGGACTGCCGGCGGAAAGGGCTGCGGCGAGGTTGGGGACGGTGGCGGCGGGGGACCAACCGGCCATGCCAGCAATCCACACCATCGTTTGCGCGTTGACCTCGCCTTGGGTAATTCCCGATCGCATTTGGTCACCGGTGAACGGGCCGTTGGTTTGTCCGTTGACCGCGACATACCACGCTTCGCTCGGCGGCGGTGGTGGGGCCGCAGCGGCGGGAGCGACGCCGGCACCGCCAGCCATGCCGGGCATCATGCGGCTGGCCATGGCCATGCCGAGTCCGAGTCCGAGGCCGTCGGCGGCGCCTCCGCCACCGCCGCTCTCGGCCGCCGCCGTCATCGCTTGGCCCATTTGATATTGTTGGAATTTCTCCATGTCGCCGAGCACGCCCATGCTCGTGCGCGTATCGAGGGCTTTCTCAACCGCCTCGGGGAACGAGATGTTGACGATGAATAACTGCGGGCAATCGAGTCCGTATTCATCATCGATCCGCTCGACGACTTTTTCTCGCAGCGTGCCAGCAAGTTCTTCGTAGTTGCTCGCCAAATCCAAGGCCGCGATCTGCGAGCTGCCGATCAAATCCGCGAACGCACTTTGGATCACCGATCGCATCAGCACACCGACGTCCTCGGCGCCGAATTCACCGTTGGTACCGACGACCTCGGTGAGCAACGCTTTCGGGTCGACCGCTTTGAGCGTGTAGGTACCGAACGCGCGGATGCGGATCGGGCCGAATTCGGGGTCACGCAGCATGATCGGGTTCGGTGTGCCCCATTTCAGATCGGTGAGTTGTCGCGTGCTGACAAAATAAACTTCGGCTTTGAAAGGACTGTCGAATCCGTACTTCCAGCTCTGCAGCGTGGTCATGACGGGCATATTGGCCGTCGTCAGTTCGTAGTGCCCCGGCGGATAGACGTCTGCGATTTCGCCTTGGTAAACGAACACCGCAGTTTGGCCGGGGCGAACGATCAGTTGAGCGCCGTTTTTGATCTCGTTGTCGTGGCGAGGGAATCGCCACATCAGCGTATGCTGCGAATCATCGATCCACTCGATGATGTCGATTAGTTCCGAGCGAATTAAATCAAACAATCCCATACTGGGTTCCTTCGTAATGATGTTTTGGTTGGAGTGGGGTTATCGTAACAAAAATCGAACTAGGCGAACTCGATTTTCTTTTCGCCGCGGACGGCTTCGTCGACGAGTTCGAGGCTGAGCGTTTCAGCGAGGACGGTGAAATGCTGGTCATGTTAACAACGCGAGCAGGGCGAAGGCGATGAACAAGGGACCGCTGCGCAGCGGCCCGTTCTCCCCGAGCAAGGCGTTGTCGGAGATCGCGTCGGGCCCCAGAGAGCGAGCCCCGACAAACACGCCACCCGAAGAACGGTGACAACGCCAGCGGCGCGAGCGGTCCGAGCCAATCGGCGAGGTTGAGCCGGTCGGCCTAAGCGGTCGCTGCGGCAATATCGCCGGTCGTGTAATCGCCTTGCAGCGCCGCCGGGATCGCATCGTCGGCGACGGCCTGTGCAGGACGCTGGAACGGATCGGACAACGAAGATCGATCGGGGGTTTGGATCGTGACCTCGTCGTCGGTTTGGGCGAACGATCGTCCATTCGGCGAGATGGGAAGGCAATCCATCGCGATCAAAATGATCGCAGCGAATAAAAATAAATGGAATCGTCGGTTCATACGCGTCGGTGCTCCCGTGTTGTCGTTGGGAATCTCATGGCGTAACGTCTCAACCTATGAAACCACCACACCTCTATTTGACCGGGTATCGCGGGTGCGGCAAGAGTACCGCCGGGAAACTTTTGTCCATGAGCCTCGATTTACCGCTCTGCGACCTCGATCGAGCCATCGAAACAGCGGCCGGAACGACGATTCCGGATATTTTCAAAACCGAAGGCGAACCCGGGTTCCGGAAACGCGAAACACTGGCATTGACGGCAATCGCCAGCGAATCGGCGCGCGTGATCGCGTTAGGCGGCGGTGCGATTTTGAGTCCGATCAACCGGCAAACGATCGCGTTGAGCGGTTGGTGCGTGTGGTTGGACGCGGACGCAGAGGAGATCATCTCGCGACTCGCTGGCGATGAAACCGCCGGACACCATCGTCCGTCGCTGACGGAGTTACCCGCCGCTGAGGAAATTAGGTCCTTGATGAAAACGCGGCAACCGTTATACCGGGAAACCGCGAATTTGCGAATCGACACGAGCGCTCGGACGGCTGAGTCGATCGTGGAGGAGATTGCCGCCGCGTATGCTGAACAGCTCTCGGATTGAGTCGCATCCTCGACGGAACAGAACTCTCGTCGATTGATCTTTCTTCAAGCGTGACATCTCGGTTTCGTCGACCCAAGCACTGATCCACAATTCATCGGTCGAGATCAACGTCATGATTGAACTGCCGGGAACCACGACATCGCCCGGTTCTCGGCTGCGTTTGACGACCAAGCCGTCGAACGGTGTAGGGATTTTTGTGTCTCGCAAACTCGCACGGTGCTACTCCAGAGTCTTCTCGGCCGCGACAATTTCCTTCGGTCCCTCGGCGACTCGCCGCCTTCGACCTGACGAGTGTTTGGATTCGGTCTTTACTTTTCTCCGCTTCGACTTAGACCGCGGCAGTTCGCTGTTCGTCGGTCGTCAACCGAACGATCCCGGTGGAAGTCGCTTCCGCATTGGCTAACGTAATTTCGACCTGTTGTTGCAGTTCTGCGTCGTCCAGACGCACGAGCAATTCACCTGCGGTGACTCGACTTCCCTGATCGGTGAGAACCTCCACGACTCGGCCGGAAATTTTCGGGCTGATGCTCGTCTCGAGACGAGCCTCCAGTGTTCCCGTACCCATGACCTCGGTGACGATCGTGCCACGTTCGATTGGGTGCGTGTGAACGGAAACCGGTGCGAACTTGGTCCAGTAGATGACACCGCCGGCGACCAGAAGCACAGCCATCAGCTTCAGTACTCGCCCACCCCCTTTGTATCGCTCTCTTCGGGAGGTTGCCCATTCGTTCAAATCCTTCGCTCGTGGTGGAGCCTGATTCGTTGGTTGGTTATCGTGAAACCTCTGGTTTTAGGTGTAAGAGCGTAGTGGAAGAGGCAACGAGTCCCACGATCAAGGTTTGAGTTGAGCGACGTTGGGAAATCGGTAGGGCTTGTGAAGTTCGATCATGCCGTTCTTGACAAACCGACTGACGATTTTCGCATGTTCTTGAACAAGCATCACCACGAACGGATCGTCGGCTTCATAAGTCGCCGTGATTCCGTTCTTGGTTTCCTTGTACGTCAGCGTGTAGTCATCGGCGTGCTTGATCAGTTCGACGAAGATCGGATGGAACGTCATCGGAGGCAACGGGTTTTCGTCGTGAACACGACTCTCCATTGCCGGCACGTGTTCCTTCAACGACGCAGCGATCCTATTGTCCACGGATTCCGTGATGGTCTCCGCCCCGTTGGGTAACATCTTCACGGTTCGGGTGATTTTCCCACGAGCCGCAAACAGGGCGTGCAACGTCATCATGTCTTGACGCATGTCCTGCGACATGCCAGGGCCACGCCCCATGCCACGCCCCATGTGTTGCCCCATGTGTTGCCCCATGTGTTGCCCCATGCCCTGACCCATGTGTTGCCCCATGCCGTGTCTCATGCCACGCCCCATGCCCTGTCCCATGTGTTGCTCCATGTCTTGACCTCTGCTTTGGCTTCTGTCTTGCCTCATACCCTGCCCTCTGCCTTGACCGGGCTGAGCCACAGCGACGTCGCAGATGACGAGGGAAACCGCCACGAGCATCGGCAAGATGGCGAAGTGTCGAACCCGTTGACGGAATCGATTCCGTGAAGACTGGTTGAAGCGAATGACGTTCATGGTGCGGTGTCCATTGAAAGAGGTAGATGATCTCACGAGTCGATCGCTGAGGTCGTTGCGATGCGACGGCTCACTTCTCGGGTGAGAGTCCTTGATTTCTCGCAGCAAATTTCCGTCAGTACAAATTGGTTGCACACTTATTCGTAACGCAATCGCGGTGCCAAACGCATTCGCGTGGACGAACCTTGGAAATCAAACGTTTTCGGAACTGTCCCGAAACAACGTACGTCAGCCTTCCCAGGCTGACTTCACGTCTTACCATGTCAGCCTAGAAAGGCTGACGTACGAATCGGGAAGTTATTTAGGTGCAATTCCTTAGCGCGCGATTAACGTCGACTTGCCCGTATTTGCACACTTTCGTCACTTCCGATTCACGTGGTCTCGGTCGTGCCAGCAAATAGATCGCGAATGTCGTCAAGGATCATGTACAGGCAGGGCACGAGTACCAAAATGATTCCCGTCGCGAAGAGAATGCCAAACCCGAGCGAGATGGCCATCGGGATGATGTACTGTGCCTGCAGCGATTTCTCAAAGATCAACGGAATCAGTCCACCGAACGTGGTCAGCGTTGTCAGCAGAATCGGGCGGAACCGACGGATGCCCGCTTGCGTGATCGCTTCATGAGCGGAGCATTGTTTTCGCCGTCGGTTGGCGTAGTCGATCATGATCAGCGAATCGTTGATGACGACGCCCGATAACGCGATCACGCCCATGAAACTGACCAGGGAGAGGTCGTAACCGAGAATGATGTGACCGAGCACCGCACCGACGACTCCAAAGGGAATCGCGACCAGCACGATGAGCGGTTGCACGTAATCGCGAAAGGCGATCGCGAGCAGCGAATAGATGACCGCGAGCGCCAGTCCGAACGTGCTCCACAACGACGACGTGGCGCGGCGAAGTTCCGCGTCACTGCCCTCGAACGTCCACGTGATGCCTGGGAAATTCTCGCGAAGTTGGGGTAGCTCGTCGTTCTTCAACACCGAGATCAATTGCGTGACGGCTCGCTTCGGTTCGACGTCCATGGAGACGTTGATCACTCGCCGACCGTCGCGTCGATTGATCGATGAAAACGCATCGGACTCGGTCACCGTGGCGACGTCCATCAGCGGGACCTCGACGCCCGCTGGCGTGCGAATGATTAAATCCTCGAAGTTGTAAACGTCTTCCCGCTGATCCTCGGGAAGTTTGACGCGGACTTCGATTTCGTTGGTGCCACGCAGCAAACGCAGGGCGAGTGAACCGAAGAACGCACCCCGAAGCTGGCTGCCGAGTTCGGCATCGGTCAATCCGAGTGCGCGGCCTTCGGGACGCAACCGAACATCCAATTGCGTTTTACCTTTGTTGTAATTGTCGCTGACATCGCGCGCATTGGCGTACGTTTTGGTTCGCTGAACGAGCTTGACGGCAGCCCGCTCGAGCACATTGATATCGCTATGGCTGAGGTCGATGCTGATCGCACGTCGATACCCGCCCGGTCCGCTCTCGGCTTCGAACGTGACCTGATTGACGCCGGGCAGATCACCGATCGAGTCTCGCCACAATTCGATCACCTCGTTGGCGGTCATGTCACGCTCGTCCGGTGGCTTCAGGACGATTTCGACGTCGATGAAACTTTGCCCTCGAACGTTGGTTTTGATGCCCTCGGCGACCTTGTAAAGTTCGTGCTCGTCGAACATCTTCAAACTCGCACGCGTGACCGCTTCGGCGATTTCCGCAGCTTGGTCTTGCGTCGTTCCCACCGGCATGCGGACACCGGCTTCGATTTCGTCAGCGGACACTTCGGGCATCAAGATCAAACCCATGTGAGAGCTGCCGGCATAACCGACGACCACCGCAAAGAGAGCGACGGCAAACGATGCGGTGATGTAGCGAAATCGCAAACAGAGATCGAGCACGGGCGCGAACGCAAACGCAACGAATCGATTGAACGACTGGCTGAATCCTTGTTGTGCTTGATGAATTTTAAAACGCAGGCCGCTGCGGCGTCGCGGGTTCTTGCGGACATGCGCGAGGTGGGCGGGCAGGATGAACAGCGACTCGACCAAGGACAACAGCAACACGACGATGACGACAATCGGCAGCGGTGCCCAAAACTTGCCGGTTTCGCCGGGGATGAACATCAAGGGCACGAACGCGACAATGTTGGTCAGGATGCTGAACGTGACCGGCCCGGCGACCTCACGGGTTCCCTCAATGGCAGCTTGTTCATCGCCCGCGCCTTCTTGCCGTTTTTCATAAATGTTCTCACCGACGACCACGGCATCATCGACCACGATTCCGAGCACGACCAGAAAACCGAACAGCGAGATCATGTTGATACTGACGCCGACGACGGGTAGAAACAGCACACCGCCGACGAAGGAAACGGTCATTCCCATCATCACCCAGAACGCCAATCGGAATTCCAGGAACATGGCCAGGATCAACAGCACGATGCCGACGGCCAGACCCGCGTTTTCGAGTACCAGAGAGAGTCGGCTGCGGAACTCTTCGGCGTTGTTGCTGTCGATTCGCCATTTCACGCCCGGCGGCAACACGGTTTCAAAACCGGCCATCGTTTCTTCGACGGCCTTGGCGACTTCGATCGGCGATTGGGAACCGACCCGAAAGACGTCCAGTTCGACCGACGGGGTGGCGTTGAACTGCGAGTGAAACCCGACGTCGTCAAACCCATCGCGGATCGTGGCGATGTCGCCCAGCGTGACGGACGGACCGGACGTCGCCGAAACGATTTCAATTTTGGCAAACTCGTCGGCCCATTGCTTACGAGCCTTCACACGCAGCAAAATTTCACCGGCGGTGGTTTGCACGCTGCCGGCGGCAACGTCGCGGCTGGCCGAACGAATGATGTCGGCGACGCCGGGCAGCGTCAGGCCGTATTGCCGCAGTGTTTGTCGTGGGATTTCGATGTGGGTCACGTATGGGGGAACACGCCGCAGTTCGACTTGCGTGATGTCCTCGTGTGCTTGCAACGAATCGCGAAGTTGTTCGGCGAGTTTTCGCAATGACCAGATTTCGATCGGCCCGTACAACGCCACCTGCACGGCTTCTTGCTGTTGCGATTGCAGCCGGACTTCGGGTTGCTCGATGTTTTCGGGGAACGTTCGAATCCGGCTGATCGCTTGGTCGATGTCCTGGAACGCTTTCATGCGTTGTTGGCCGGCGACGATCTCGATGATCACTTCGCCGCGGCCCTCACGAGCTTCACTAACGATCGACCGGATGCCCTCGACGCTTCGGATGGCGCCTTCGATCGGTTGCAAAATTCCCTGCTCGACTTCTTCGGGGGCCGCACCCGGATAGCCGACGTAAACTTCGACGATATCGAGCTGGAATTGCGGGAAGACCTCTTTCTGCATCAACGCGGCCGTGCAAACTCCGCCGCCGAGCAACAGGATCATCAGCAGATTCGCGGCGATCGAATTGCGAGCCATCCACGCGATCGGACCGCGCGGGGAATCACGAGTCTTGTCCGCACTCATGGTTCGTCGCCGCTGAGTGTTTCGATCGTTGGCTCGGATTCGGGTTTCACCTGATCGGCGATGCGTTTGAGCCCGACACCTTCGGCAACCGTCGCCAGCGTGGTGATCACGATTTCATCGTCGTTGTCGAGTCCTTCATTGATGTACGCGAAGGCGGCGTCACGAAACACAACCTGGCAATCGCGAATCTCGAGCTTGTCGTCTTTCAATACCCAGACCGTGTCCTCGCCGTGGACGTATTCTCGTGGCAGCCGCACGACGTTTTCGATGGCGCGTCCCTCGATTTCAACTTGGAGCAACGATTGCAGGATCATCGGGGGAGCGTTGGTTTGGCGACCGAGCGGATCGTCCACTTCCACCAACACACGTGCCAACCGAGTTCGATCGTCCACGGTGCCGATCATTCGCGTCACACGCCCGATTCGCTCGGCGCCGAGCGGCCACGCATCGGAATTACGCAGGATCACGGTGGAGCCGGTTTCACTGGGTTTCGGAAATTGAACCCATTGCAGACTGCGAACCGGAAGCGCTGCCGAAACCCAGTATTGATTGGTACCGACCAACCGCGCCAGTTCGTCGCCGGGCGATACCTGCGAACCGACGTTGACGGATTGGGTGATGATTTGAGCATCGAACGGGGCGACGATCGTCGCTCGATCCAGATCCAATTGGGCACGTTCGACGGCCGCTTTGGAAGCACTGACCTCGGCACGGATCGAGGCAATTTGAGGGCCTCGCAGGACCAGGTCGCGATTGGCGTCATCGATGGTGCTTTCGAGTAGCTTCAATTCTTTTTTGGCTAAACTCTGTCGGCCCTGTTCGATCTTCAGCGATGCGACTCGCTGTTCCAACTCGCTGACGCGGATCGACAATTGGTTTTCGAAATCAGCCGCGTCGATCTTTAGTAACATCTTGCCCTTGCCAACCATGCCGCCGGGGACGAAGGAATCGGAAATCTCGGTGACTTCACCGCTGATCCGCGGTCCCAGAATGATGTCGCGGGCCGGCAAGACCGTGCCCAACACGCTCAGCTTTGGCGAGTAATTGTCTCTTCGGACGATCATCGTTTCGACCAACGCTGACGATTTCCGGGTCGCGTTGATTTGCTGGGCCGTCGGTTCGGTTCGGTTGATGACTAGAATTGCGGCGCCGGCGGCGGTGAAGATGCCGACGCAAACGATCATCGTTGCCAGCACGCCCAACCAACGCCAACGGCGGGCCCGTTGGGGTTCATTCATCGGTCATCGAGCGCAGCAAATCACCGAGCCTCTTCTTGGACGCTTCTTCGCTGGTATCCAGTTGTTCGAGAAAATCGTTCAATTCCAAATCTTTAATTGCATTGTTGTCATCATCGTCGGTTTTTTCGTCGGTTCCGGTCTCGGTTTTGCCGTTCGACTCGCCGGCCTCTCTTTTGCCGGTCTCTCTTTTGCCGGTCTCTTTTTCGCCGTCGGGTTCGCCGCGGTTCGTATTTGAGTTGCCATCGTCCGCCGCCGCGTCCGCGAACACGGTGCTGGGGGCCGAAAATTCGGGCGTCGGCCGGGGCACCGGGTCGAAACCGCCCGCCAAAGCGAGATACAGCGAAACTCGGATCACTCGCAATTCTAGTTGGGCGGCCAAGGCTTCGCGCTGCAATCGCTGTTTTGCTGTGATCGCGGTCAAAACGGCCAAGTAATCCGTGTCGGGTTCCAGCAAATACTGCTCCCGTAATCGCTCGGCGGATTCGTCGGCCAGTTCCAATTGGGCGTCGAGATGTTCGAGTCGCTCGCGTTGAAATCGCTCGCGGGCCAGCCCGTCTTCGACCTGCTGGAACGCGACCAACATCGATTGTCCGTAGCGATGGAAAAGTTCGCAAACGACCGCCGACGTGCGATCGACCTCGGCCCTCCGCTGGCCACCATCAATCAGCGGTGCGACCAAAGACGAACCGATAGAAACGAACCAATCACGAAAAATCGTTTCCGGACGATCGGCGACATTTAGCAACGATCCGGTCAAATTCAGCCTCGGATACTGGTTCGCGATCGCGGACGCCAAATCACGGTCGGCGGCTCGAAAGGCGAGGAATTCACGCCGCACGTCGGGACGTCGCTGCAGCAATTGCGACGGCACCCCGGTCAAGGGCAGTGGCGGCAGATCAGGCAGGTCCCGACCGGGCGAGTACTCGGCCGTCTGAGGCATCGAGCCGACCAACACCGCGAGTTGATGCTCGATCACTTCCACGCGAGAATTGGCGACGGCTTGTTGTTCCAACGTCGATTCGACGAGTTGCCGTTGCCGAAGCACGTCGGCACTGCGAATCAATCCCAGCCCGAAGCGGGCCTCTTGCAACGCCAACCCGGTTTCGTTCGTATCGATTTGTTCGTCCAGCAATCGCAGTTGGGCGCGGGCTTCGATCAGCGACAGCCACGCGGTCGTGATTTCGGCCGACAACGTTAACGCGATCGCTCGGTAGTCTTCCCGGGAGGCATCCGCTCGCAGCCGCTGCGCGTCGACGCGTGATTCGATTTCGCCCCACAGGTCGACCGGGTACCCGCCGTCGAGTCCGAAGACGTAAGCTTGTGCATCGCGACCGGGTCCGAACGTGTAGCCCACGTCGGCGACCCCGTTGACGTCGGGGAACAGATCCGAGGCTTCCCTGCGGGCGATGGCTCGTGCGGCGCGAACTCGCTGGCCGGCGGCGGAGAGGGTGAAACTGCTAGTGAGGGCAAGATTGATCTGTTGGTCCAGCCCCGGATCCCCCAACGCCGTCCACCAACGTTCCTCTACAGGAAGGGTTCCCGAGTCGGAAAACGACAGGGGCGGTTGCGTTTGAAAATTTTGGGGAGACGTCGGATTCGCGCAGCCAGCAACGAACGTCAAGCCGATTGCCGCGAAACGTTGGTAATTCCTCAGCTTTCTGCAGCCAGAGCGTCTCATCAGACAGGACATATCATTTTGCCACGCCGCATCACAAGTTCGCTCGCCCGAGTCCCCACTTCCAACCGGGCAACCGCGGCCCACCTCGCCGGTGCTGCCGACCAATTTTTGGGGAACGACCGCTAGATGAGTCGCTCGGGCGTCAGCGATCGGTGGATTTAATCTTTTTAACGAGAAAAAATGACAATGCGAACCCAACGCGTCAGCGAGGGACGCAACCAAATACCTCGCTAACGTGTTTTGAAATGGCTATCTTTTTTACAAAGCGTCGTCGGTGAAAGCATTCAACGTAGGCTACTGAAACTACCTGTACTCCGACTCTTGGTCGCCTTTTCCGGTTTCGACGCTTGGCGAAACGGCTCGGAGATGCCATACTATCGGACCGCGCCAGCACACCTGGGGCACCCCTCCACGCTCCCCACCTCGTATTATCTGGAGTCCCCTCTCGGTGGCCAAGATCCTGCTTTTTCCACTTCGCTTGGCCGTCGGTTACGGGCTGTCACCGCGAATCCTCGGCTACATCGCCATCGTCATGTTGGTGATTCTCCGCATGACCATCGGCTATCACTTCCTCAGCGAAGGCACCGAGAAATACCAAGCCGGGAATTGGACGGCGAAACCGTTCTTCGCCAACGCGAAAGGCCCGTTTGCAGGCAAATTTCGCGAAATGGTGTGGGATCACGACGGTGTCTTGCGGTTAGATCGAGAAGGATCGCTGAAAACCTGGGTGGTTTACTACGAAGCGACCTCGGATCACTTCGGATTCGATGAGCAACAAAAAGCCGATGCGATCGCGAATTACACCCTCGCGAGGGCTCAATACGAAAACGTGTTGGATCTCAACGCCAACGAAGTCGAGGAATTCCAGCTCGGGGTCAAACGAGTTGAAAAACTCGATGCCGATCCGGTTCGGGGCGGGGTCAGCTCGCTCGCCGGACAACGAGAGACCGTTCGCCGCGAGCTGAATTCGCTGATCACGCCAACGCTGAACCAAATCGACATGATCTGGGAGAATTACGAAACCGCCCAAAACCAAGTCGCGACGGATGAACAGATTGCCGAGCATCAAGCGTACCAATTGGTACGTCCTCGTTTCGCGCTAATCGACACCACCTTGATCGACGTGATTCTTCCGTATTTTGACATGGCCCTCGGGTGGTGTTTGATCCTTGGATTGTTCACGCCGGTGGCTTCGTTGGCACTCGGCGTGTTCTTGTTTTCTGTTTTTATGAGTCAGTACCCACCGACGACAGGACCGGGGTCATCGAATTACCAATTGATCGAGTCGCTCGCCTGTTTCGTGCTCGCCGCCACGGGAGCCGGCCGTTTCGCCGGATTGGATTTCTTTCTGCACTTGCTCGTTCGAAAGAAATTCGGTCCTGATGAAGAGGCGGCACACTCCTGATTATCTCCAGATATTTTGATTTGAACGACCTGACCTAAACACTCTCACTTTATTTCGCAACTCACCCCAGCCGGGAATTTACTGCCATGGTTGATAAACTATCTCAAGAACAACGCGACGTCGGCGAATCGAATTACTACAACGCCGTCGGTAGCTATTACAACGTCGGCCGTCGCGATTTCCTGCGGGGCGTCGTGGCGGCAGGTGCCGCCGGGGGTGCTGGCGTCGGTGCGGCATACTTCGGATACAACAAAATCGCCGATCCCGTTCGCGTGGCCGTCATCGGCACCGGCGACGAGGGTTGCGTGTTGATCGGTGGTTGCAATCCGGAATACGTCGACGTCAAAGCGATCTGCGACATCCGACCGTACAGCCTGCACCGGGCGTTTCACGGCGATTGGTCGAGTTCGTCGGCGCTACAACGCCGGCCGGGTTTGATTTCACGTGTCGGGTACAAAGACGAAGCCGAGGCACGCCGCGAGGTCAAGGTCTACGACGGCAGCAACGGAGGCATCATGGAATGCCTCGACAACCCCGATATCGAAGCCGTCATTATCGCGTTGCCGTTATGGTTGCACGCTCCGGTGGCGGCCCTCGCGATGGAACGTGGGTTGCACGTTCTGACCGAAAAATTGATGGCCCACAACGTCGCACAATGCAAAGTCATGTCGCGGATGGCCGGCCAACTGAAAGACAAAGCAAACAACCCGATCCATTTGGCGACCGGGCACCAACGTCACTACAACGTCAAATACGAGAACGCCGTCAACCTGATCCAATGGGGATTGCTCGGGCAATTGCACCACATCCGTGCCCAGTGGCATCGTGGCAATTTACCCGGTGGTGACAGTTGGTCGATGCCGCTACCCGGTGGCGAGCTGATGAACGACAAACCGTTCGACAAGATCGCCAAGGACATCGAGTACCGCGAAAAAATGCTCAAAGAGACCAGGGACCCAGACGAAACCATCCGATTGCAAAACGAAATCGCGTTGTGGCGAGCCTGGGATGCCGACAAAAATATCGATCCGAAAGATTTTGGTTATCAGGATTTCTCGATCGGCGATCGCGTCTTCACCGCCGCCGAAGAGTTGCACCGGTGGCGTCTGTTCAATCGGACCGGTGCCGGTTTGATGGCCGAACTCGGTTCGCACCAACTCGACGCCGTTAGTATTTTCCTCAGCTCGTTGCGAGACGACGACAAGAAGGTTCACCCGTTGACCGTTCACGCCGTCGGCGGACGGCACATCATGCCGGTTGATCGTGAGGTCGATGACCACGTTTATTGCATGTTCGAGTTCCCCGGTCCGGAGTACGCACCGTCGTTCGATGTCGGGTATTACGATCGGATTGAAAACTATCCGAAATCGAAAAAGGTCGGCAAGGAGATGGTTCAAATCGACCCGGTTGCCGGTTACGACACGGACCCAAATAAGAAGGTCGTCGTGACCTATTCGTCGATCAACGGCAACGGTTGGGGCGGTTGGGGCGAAGTCGTGATGGGTACCAAGGGCACGTTGGTGATGGACAAGGAAACCGATGTGCTGTTGTATCGCAACAGCGACACGAGCAGCAAAGCCGGCGTGTCGAAGACGGCGGGCGGTTACGCGCTCGACACCTCGGCATCGGGCGACTATTCCGCCCCGGTCGCGCAGGCCGCCTCGTCAGGCCCGGTCAGTCGCGGTTACCAAGAGGAAATCGAGCACTGGGCGTACTGCATTCGCAACCCGGCCCCAGAAAACCGCCCACGCTGCTACCCCGCCGTCGCCATGGGCGACGCGGTCATCGCGTTGGGCACGAACGTGGCACTCGGACGGGCCAACCGGGGTGAAAGCGGGTACATGAAATTCGAGGAGGAATGGTTCGACATCGATAGCGACGCAACGCCGGATGATAGCGACATCGCTGCCGAAACGGAATTCATGAAGAAACCCGTCGCGTAGTTACGCTCCCACGCGTACAGGCGGCGCAACCGTTTTTTCCCCATCGGATCTTTGCTCACGCGGGCACGTTTTTACCAACGTGCCCGCGTTTTTAATTATGCTGAGGGATAGGCGTTCGATGGCATGAGCCGTTTTGACGCTAGCGGCCTGGGAAACTTTAGTTATCGGGTTCCGGTACTGACGGTAACCCGACGCGTAAGCGAGGGATTGGTGGTTCGATCCCTCGCTCACGCGTCGAGTTACCAATCCAATGCAACCCTCGTTTTTAGCTGCCCCAGACCACCGGCCACGGTTGTGTCGTCCAACATCAAAACCGTGGCTAACCCCAAAACGGCTTCGATAAATGCTTCACAGCGATTCCTAGAGGGGCGATGACCCGAGCATGGAAGCCGCTCGCCGAGCCACACCCATGAGAGTGAAACGATGAACAACGGAACCAACTTACAACGCATCTTTCCAACCTGCTCTCGGCGTCGGTTGCTCGCTGCATCCGGGGTGCTGGTCGCTTCGAAACTCGCCGGTCTCAACGGCGTCTCGGCCGACGACGAACCGGATTCCGTTGAAACCAAGACGTCTGAAACCAAGTCTGTCAACGAATCCCCCGAACCGGCTTACACGGATTCGAAAACGTTGCAGTGGCGATTGGGATTGAAACTCAGAACACCCGTCACGTTCACCAACGGCCTCGCCACGTTCCCGATCCCGATGGATTGGCCCGAGCAGAGTGTGACGGTAACCGGTCGCGAAGTCTCCGGATCGGTCACGCAAATGCAGGTTCGTGACCTCCCCGGCGGCGCCCGGCAAGCCGTGATTGGGATCGCCCGCATGACCGCCAACACGTCGCTCGAAGTGTTATTGGATTATCAAATTGAAAAACGCGATATCATTGCCCCGGGGCTAACCGAAACGCTCGTGGTTCCACCTCGCATCCTCCGCGAGTTACGAGTCTACATGGGCAGCAGCCCGATGATCGACACGACGCATCGTCAGATCCGTGCCCTCTCGCGAGAACTCGCCGTCGCGTCCGAGGCGGATACTTCGGCGTGGCAAACCGTTCGCCGGATCTTTGACCGTGTCCGTCAGGAAGTTACCTACACCGAGGGTCCGATTCGCAACGCATCGGACGCGTTGAACGACGGCAAGGGCGATTGCGAGGACATGACGAGTCTGTTCGTCGCGTTGTGTCGTAACGCGGAAATCCCCGCGCGAATGGTTTGGATTCCCGGTCACTGTTACCCTGAGTTTTATCTCGAACAACGCGGTGGTGGCTCGGATTCGGGGCACTGGTATCCCTGCCAAGCCGCCGGGTCGGATCTGTTCGGCGAGATGCAAGAGGATCGCCCGATTTTGCAGAAAGGCGACCGATTCAAAATTCCCGGCCATCGCAAAATGGTTCGCTACATCGTCGAGTCGTTTCGTTGCGACCGATCCGGAAACGGCGATCCGAAAATCGAATTCATTCGCGAGCAAGTTCTTTGAGCACATCGTGAAAGGTATTTCGGCGTAACCACGTCGTAGCGTCTCTCGGAGACGCTGAGAATTGCGAGTCTCGGAGAGACTCGCCTACGTGAGGTAGCGAGTCGGTCTAACTTGTGAATTCACAAATCGGAAACCAATGACATTGCGTCGTGGGGAAACCCGCTTGAAAGGAAAATTCACTGCGGGTTTTCCTGTCGAATGTCGCTAGTTCAGAGTGAGAAAGCACATCAACCAGGCGGAATGATGAGCTTCCAGTGGGAGGAAAGTTCCCAACAGACGGAAACTGATCGCGTTGCAAAACCGAAAATGAATGCCGAGCAAACAGTCTCGATTCGTGACGAAACGATCGAGAGCCAGCGAGAGTTCCACCGCATTTACTGGGATTTCGAGACCGCCTGCCGCAAAGGACAACGCCCCGAGATCGAGGAGTATCTCGGTCTCGCAAAACATGCCTCGACTGACGAACTTCGCGACAAACTCCGCGAGGAGCGAAGGCCCGAGGAGCGAAGGCCCGAGGAGCGAAGGCCCGAGGAGCGAAGGCCCGAGGAGCGAAGGCCCGAGGAGCGAAGCGGAACTTCCCCAATGGGATCCCACCAATACGATCGTCGTCTCGACCGGACGAGAGCAAGCGCTCGCCGGCCAGGTGATGGGAACACTCGCCTGCATGGCACCGGAGCAAGCTCGCGGTGACTCCGATTCGATCGAGCAACGAACCGATGTGTTCTCCCTCGGTCGATCTCCAATTCGTGATCGACGAACATCAAGGTTTCGCTCAAGAGAAACGTTTTGAGGAGGCAGAATCTATTTTTCGTTGCACCATCGAGGACACAGATCAACCGCGAGTCCGGTTAGCTGTTGGTGAGTTCTCGCGCGCTCGGGGAAACCTCGCCGAAAGCGTGACCACGCTTCGAGCGTTGATCGACGACGACGAGACCAGCCCGTGGGCGATGCGGTCCCTTGGCCTGCACCCTTCGGTTCCAAGGCCGGCCACACGAATCCGACATGCGGCTCAATGCCGCCTTGAAACTCAGTCCAACGACGCCTGCCATGCATGTCGACCTCCTGGGTTCGCTACTGCAGCAGGGGAAACAGAGCGAAGCGACGACCCACTATCATCAAACGCGAATTTTCTGGGGCGATGACCCTGGCAGCATCGAGCGTCTTCGGGCGGCATTGGAGGCGTCCGCGATGACCAGCCTGCTCGCCATGGAAGAACAAATGTCTGGCAATAAAATCGACTGAGAGCTCGATCGTACGTCAGCCTTTCCAGGCTGACATGAGATCGTACGTCAGCCTTTCCAGGCTGACATGAGATCGTACGTCAGCCTCCAAAGGCTAACGTACGCACTTCGTTCCTCAGCGTGGCGTCATGATCGACAAAACTCCCTCGATCGGTCCGATTAACTGATCGGCGGCTTGGTGAAACGAGGCGTCGTCGTTGGCGGATTCCAACGGCGAGATCATCGCTCCGTAGGCACCGATCGATTGCAGAATCGTACCGATCAGTTGCGGCGTGAGCGTCGAGGGCTCGATCATTTTCGGTGCTACGTTTGCCGAGGAGGCACCTCCGTATTCGCTGGGGTATCCGGATGATTCCATGCCATCGCTCGACTCCATCATCTCCATCGACTCATCCGAACCGGAATACATCGATGGGTCGTCGAAGCCATTGTTCTCCCTGCCCGAGCCGAATCGATCGTTTGCGACCGCAGCGACAGGCGCCGTCGGCGCGGTGACGTACTCGCCGCCCAACCAATCCGACATCGGCATTGCTCCGTCCTCGTGGGACTCCAGTGCAGCGGTTTGTTGTTGGACCCATTCGTCGAACCCTTCCGCGAGGGCAGCGGGGATCCAAAATCCGTCCACTTTTTTCAATTCGATCCGAATGGCGTTGGAGACGCCCGAGGCGTTGCCACCGAAGTTCGACGACATGGAAGATTGTTCGCGGACGGGTCCAGGTTTTTCTAGGATCGCGGTACTGTTCTCCTCGAGCACGACTGACCAATTCGACCCCGGTTCGGTGTATTGGCTCACGATCGGCGCGAGGTACGGCGCGATCGCGGCATCACGTTGGTGCAACCAGATGCCGAATCCGGTCTCGCGAATTTTCTCAAGCGAAACCTCGTCGACTGGGATCGCCGCGCGGACCAATCCGGCGACCGGCAGGGCAAGGTTTCGAATCGTTTCTCCGGTCGCGGTGAGTTCATCGGATTCGGCGGCAGAATCCTGCAATCGCGGATGCGAGAGAATCCAGTTCTGACGTGTGACGACGAGGTCGGCGATTCGCCGCAGTTGGTTGAGCGGTTCGTTGATCGTGGTAGGGTCGAGTTTGGTCGTGGTGAGACTCGCCAGGGCGTCAATTTGTTGACGGTATTCTGGCGGCAATGCGTCGTAGATGACCACAAAATGTCCCTCGCTGATTTGCCGAGCGATTCGGTCGATCGCTTGATCTGCGGCCAAATTGGCTGTCGGCGGTTGGTACTGCGGCGCCGCCGGTGGCGAGGGGATCGGGTCCGGTGCCGGTGCCGCCTGGACCGCCGCGCCCCGGCGCAGTTCCTCGGCGAGTGCGTTGCGGTCCTTTTTCAGTTGCGTGAGAATTCGATCGGCCTGCAACCGGCTGTTCGCGTTGAGGCTGTTCAGCGGCACGTTGACGCGTCGCCCGCTCGACAGCACCAACACGACTTGGTCCTCCCACATCCCTAGCATTTTCGCCTCCACGGATTTTTCACCGCTCAAACTTGTCCACGTGTCCGCCTGTCCCGTTCGGCAGGTCATCGTTGCCAGGAAAACGCAGCAAACCAGGAAAACGCGAAACCCCCATCCAATGGTGTGTCGCGGGTGATTCGGTGAACGAGAGACAGGATCAGACATGGATTGTTCAAGAAAATGAAGTTGCAAAATCGAAGAAGGGGGAACGCGTTGATCGGCGACTTTAGCGGCGTCCGGCAAAATCGGTTCCCACTGCGGCACCGAAATTCATTATAGTAACCGAATCGAGACCCGTGCCGCCGATCGAATCGCAAAAGGAATGTGCTTTGTGAGTGCTTCAACTCCACCACGCCCCGACCAAGCCGACCAACCCAACCACCCCCGACCCGAAACCCCCGATCAAAAGAACGAGGGGATTTCGCAGGCGGGTGACCGCAGTGCGATCGCAGCGGCGCGGGCAACGAGCCCACCGGCCTACTTCGGTTCGCCCGAAACGCCGCCCAACCTGACCGATCAACGGATGCTGCGTGAACAATTTTACAACGCAACGATCATCGATCGCATTGATGCGACCGAAGATCTCGCTAAATTTCGCGTCCGCCCCGACGCCCCGATCCCCGCCTTCGAACCGGGACAATATGTCGTTCTCGGGTTGGGCAATTGGGAACCGCGACTGATCGGCACCCAAGTCGAGGACGTGCCCGTCAAGAAGGCTCGCAAAATCGTCCGCCGCGCCTATTCAATTTCCTGTCCGTTGCTGCACAACGACGGCAGCATCGCCACACAGGATTCCGTCGACTACCTCGAGTTCTACATCACACTCGTTCGGGACGGCGGCACCGCGGTCAGCAAACCGCCCGGACTGACCCCACGTTTGTTCGGCAAATCCGTGGGGGATCGACTCGTCATGGAACGGAAAATCGTCGGCAAGTACGTGCTCGGTGATTACTCGCCCACCGACACGATGCTGCTCCTTGGAACCGGAACCGGCGAGGCACCGCACAACGCGATGGCCGCGAAACTGCTCGCCACCGGACACCGAGGACGCGTGATCACGGCGACAAGTGTGCGGTATCGTCACGATTGTGCCTATCGAAATGAGCATGAAGTCTTGATGCGGATGTATCCGAATTATTTGTACCTGCCACTGACCACTCGCGAACCCGAGAATATTCAATCCGACCATCCGGAATTCGTCGGAAAGCGATATCTACAAACGATGTTCACCAGCGGTCAGTTGGCTGAATTAGCCGAAGATTCGCTGGATCCGGCAAACACCCACGTGTTCCTCTGCGGCAATCCGGACATGATCGGATACGCGGCCCCGGGTGCCGATATACCCGAGAACCCTGGTATGTTACCGTTGCTTCGAGCGGTCGGTTTCCGTGACGACGTCACAGAGCACGGACCGGGAACGATTCGTTTTGAAAAATATTGGTAAGCCTCTTCCCTTCAGGATAAAACAGCATGGAACTTGATAACACAATCGCGTTGATTCTCGGTGGCGGACGCGGCACCCGATTGTTCCCGCTGACGAAAATCCGTGCGAAACCGGCGGTCCCCTTGGCGGCAAAGTACCGCCTGATCGATATCCCGATCAGCAACTGCATCAACAGCGGGCTGAACCGTGCCTACGTGTTGACTCAGTTCCTCTCCGAGAGTCTCCACCGGCACCTGCGACAAACTTACACGTTCGATCACTTCAGCGGCGGTTTCGTCGAATTGCTCGCCGCCCAGCAAACCGTCAACTCCGGCACCGATTGGTACCAAGGCACCGCCGATGCGGTTCGCAAGAACCTCGTCCACCTGCGCGAAAGTTGGATCAAACACGTTTTGATTCTCTCGGGCGATCAGCTCTACCGGATGGATTTCCGCGAGATGATGAAAACGCACATTGAATCGGGCGCCGCGGCCACCATCGCGGGCATCCCCGTCACCCGCAAAGACGCCTCTTCCCTCGGCATCATGCAGGTCGATGAAAACGGCCAAGTTCGTGGGTTTATCGAAAAACCACAAACCGAAGAAGAGATCGCCAGGGTCCGAATGGAACCGAGTTGGATCGACCAGCGTGGTATCCCGAGTCAGGGACGTGACCTGTTGGCCAGCATGGGGTTGTACATTTTCGACAAAGACCTGATGGTCGATCTGCTCGAAAACAGTTTGCACAGTGACTTCGGCAAAGAGGTTTTCCCGGAGGCCATCAACACACACAAAGTTCAGCTCCATTTGTTCGACGGATACTGGGAAGACATCGGAACGATCCGCTCGTTCTACGAAGCGAACCTGTCTCTGGCCAGCAAGAATCCGCCCTTCGACATTCGCAACCGGCAGTCACCGATCTACAGCCGCCCGCGATTCCTCCCGCCGACCATCATGGGTAACGTGAACATTCAAGGCAGTTTGATTGCCGACGGATGCTTGATCGGCGACAATGTGACGATCGAAAACAGCGTCATCGGTTTGCGAACCGTGATCGGCGACAACGTCACGATCAAAGACAGCGTCGTGATGGGGGCCGATTTTATCGAAATGCGAGGCGCCCAACGCGCCGGGGCATTGCCCGTCGGCGTCGGTGCCGGCAGCTACATCTCCGGCGCGATTCTCGACAAAAACTGCCGCATCGGTTCGAACGTCCGCATCACCAACGCGGCGGGAGTCGACCATGAGGGCGAAGACGAACCGCTGCAAATTCGCGACGGCATCAGCATCGTTATCAAAGACGGCCAGATCGAGAACGGTCACCAAAGCTAACGAGTTTGGTGCTTCAATCGCAGAGCGAGGGCATTGGATTGCCAGGGGTGGATTGCCAAGGGTGCCAACCCCAGGCGGCCCCATCGCGTCTTTCAATCGACTCGCGTGTACCGGCCCAGAAACAACCATCCGATCGCGTTGACGCACCCGAACAGGACCAACCCGATCAGTGCCGACATCCCCAGTGCGGCGATCAAAGCATCGGTTTGCAATAACCCCTGCCAACGCGTCATCAACGCGCCCAACCCGACATAGTTGGCGCCGTTACTGACAAAGAATTCGGCCACGATCGCGCCGATCACCGCCAACCCGCTACTGATCCGCGCCCCTAACAGCAAGAACGCGACCGCCGTCGGAATCTGCAACCGGATCAACGTTTGCCATCGCGAGGCACCGTAGAGTCGAAACAAATCACGATGCTCGCTCCGCGCCGCCCCCAATCCCATCGTCAGGTTGTTGACAATCGGGAACAAACAAATGATCACGGTCGCGATCACCGCCGTGCGGAATTCGTAACCGCTCCAAATGATCAACAAGGGCGCGATCGCCACAATCGGTACCGTTTGCAGGAAAACGACGTAGGGAAAAAACGCGCGGCGAAGGATCCGCGATTGACTGAACACGATCGACATCGCACCTCCGATCCCGATTGCCGTCAACAAACTGACCCCTGCGGTCATGAACGTCACCGCGCTGGCGGCGATCAACTCCGCACGACGTTCCCACCCCGCCGAGAGCACTTCCCACGGCGTCGGCAACAGGATTTTCGGCAGCGAGAAGAAACGCACACTCAGGTGCCAGATTACAACAGCCAACACGGCCACCCCGAGCACGCTCGCCACACTGATCATCCATTCGCCACGATTGCGCAGCGAAGTCGCGTTCGAATTCGCACGGTCATTGTTCCTCGATCCGATCATGCTCTCACCGCCTCTCGCAAACAATCACTCACCACACCATAAAACGCAGCAAACTCCGGCGTCCGCCGCACATCGATTTCGCGAGCTTCTTTGTTTTCGTTCGTCCCGCCAGCCTCGCCGGCTGACTCTGCAATCGGGTTGGCCAGGACGGCGTACACGCGGCCTTCGTGAATCACGCAAATCCGATCACTCAATGCGATCGCCTCGGCGATATTATGAGTCACGAGAATCATCGTGAAGCGATGGCTCCGCCAAAGCTCCGTCACGAGCCCCCCGAGTTGATTGCGGAGCAGGTCATCAAGCGCCGCGAACGGTTCATCGAGCAGCAACAAATCCGGGCGTGTGACTAACGCGCGGGCGATCGAAACCCGCATCTTCATCCCGCCGGAAAGCTGATAGGGAAAACGCCTCGCCTCGTCCCCGAGTTCGACCTCTTGGAGCGCAGCAACGGCCGCTTGTCGAATCGATTCCTTGCTTCGAGAATCCTTGCTTTGAGAATCCTTGCTTTGAGAATCTCGACGGAACCCACCACGCTGCAATTGCAGGGGCAGCATCACGTTTTGAATCACCCGTCGCCACGGCAGCAGGGCCGGTTGTTGGAACACGAATGAAGTCATTTTCGTCTCCCGACGACATTGCCCCGACGTCGTCGGTTGCAAACCCGCGATCACTCGCAACAACGTTGTTTTTCCACAACCGCTCTGACCGACCAGAGCGAGACGCTCGCCCTGCGTCACGGACAAATCGACGCCCGCGATCGCTTGGACCCGATCACCACTGCGGCTGCTACCGGGGAATTCCACCGTCGCCTGCTCAATCGAAACAACACGCTTGGCGGCAGGCACACGTGCGGGAACGGATTCGGTCGGATTCAAAACAAAGGTGACGGCGCAAGAGGAAAAATCAGAAGCCAAGGACGGACGAAAATTTCACCATTGCCACGTCGGTAAGCACATCGTCATCAGTCATTCGGTGGAACTACGTAGCCGCGTCTCTCTGAGACGCCGGGAATTGCGAGTCTCCGAGAGACTCGCCTACGTGAGGTTCTGTCGAACCTTTTCCGCCGATGTGCTTCGCCGTCCGAGCCGGCGCGCCCACACCGGTAGTTTCACCGGTTAACGCCATCGAGGCAACTAGACTTCGTCGCCTCGACAGACGACGATAGCAAGAAGGAAACCGCTCCCCCCCCCTGCGATTTTTCGCCGGACCTTGAATCCCAGTCCTATGCAGCTTCATTGTCTCGGCACGGCCGGCTATCACCCCAACGAGGCGAGGCACACGTCGTGTTATTTCCTGCCCGAATCCGGGCTGGTGCTCGATGCCGGCACCGGCATCTTCCGGCTGCCATCGCTGATCCAAACCGATCACCTCGATATCTTACTCTCGCACGCCCACCTCGATCACGTCGTGGGCCTGACCTTCCTGCTCGATATCCTGCACCAACGCCCCGTCGAGCAGGTGCGGGTGTGGGGGCAAGCCAAGAAAATCGAAGCGATTCGAACACTCCTGTCGAGCGAGGATATCTTTCCTGTCGAGCTGCCCGTGCAATGGCACGCGATCGATGCCAACGGCGCGTCCGATCAAGACGCCGCATTGGAGATCGCCGGCACGCGAGTGAGCTGGCGTGGCCAAGAGCACCCCGGCGGGTCCGTCGCCTACCGGATCGATTGGCCGTCGAGCAATGCTCAACCTGCCCGCTCGTTCGTCTACGCCACCGACACCACCGGAGCCACCGACCCCGATGTTTTGCGGTGGATGAGCAACGCCGACGTGTTATTGCACGAATGCAATTTCCACGACGATCAAATCCAGTGGGCCACCCTGACCGGCCACTGTTACCTCGGCAAGGTGGCCGAAGTCGGCGAGGCGACGCACCCTCAACGCATCCTGCTGACTCACATCAATCCGATCGACGAACTCCAACTCGATCCCAACGACACCCGATTCCCCATGCCCTGTGAAATCGTGCATGACGGTCAAATGATTGAATTTTAACGATGGCCGCCGGGTCCAGGGTTTCGGCAGAGCCTCACGTAGGCGAGTCTCTCCGAGACTCGCGATTTCCAGCGTCTCAGAGAGACGCTGCTAAGCACATCGGCGGAAAAGGTTCGGCAGAGCCTCACGTAGGCGAGTCTCTCCGAGACTCGCGATTTCCAGCGTCTCAGAGAGACGCTGCTAAGCACATCGGCGGAAAAGGTTCGGCAGAGCCTCACGTAGGCGAGTCTCTCCGAGACTCGCGATTTCCAGCGTCTCAGAGAGACGCTGCTACGTGGTTGCACCGAGATAATTGTGACGACATGCTTAAGCTAAACCTGCGTTTCCGCCCAAGACCTCTCCCGAATCATTGCCTTTCACTGGAGTCTCATGATGAACCGAAAACACTCTTTTCTGATCCTGTTCTCAATCGGAATTTCGATGTCGCTGTTGAAATCGGTGTCGGTCGAGGCCGATGACGCACGCAGACCGATTGCCTTGATTTTCGATACCGATATGGGCAACGATTGCGACGATGTGTTGGCACTGGGCATGATTCATTCGCTGCAGTCTCGTGGCGAATGCGAGTTATTGGCGGTGACGATTACGAAAGACCACCCACTCGCGGCGCCCTTCACCGATGCGGTCAATACGTTTTATGGACGTGGAGAGATTCCGATCGGAGTCTGTGATAGTGGCGTCACCGATCATGCTGGTAAATTCAATGTCCTCGCCGAGAACAAAGAACGTTTCCCGCACGATTTAGTCTCTGGGGAGGATGCTCCCGGTGCGGTCGCCTTGCTGCGACGAACGCTCGCGGCCCAGGGCGACGGGTCCGTAGTGATCATCCAAGTCGGTTTTTCAACGAACCTCGCCAATCTTCTATCCTCCCAACGGGACGCTGCCAGCGACCTTTCCGGTCTCGAACTCGTCCGACAAAAAGTTCGCTTGCTATCCATCATGGCTGGCGCTTTTACTCAGATCGCTGGCAAGACCGGCGATTTGTACGACCACGAAGAATACAACGTGGTCAAAGACATCCCGGCGGCCCAACGCTTGGTCGCGGACTGGCCCACGCCGATCGTGTGGAGCGGGTTTGAGGTCGGGATTGCCTTGCCTTATCCCCACCAAAGCATTCTGCGGGACTACAACTACATCGATCATCATCCGCTCGCCGAAGCGTACACGGTTTACATGCCACCACCGCACAACCGACCGACCTGGGATTTAACCTCCGTCCTGCACGCCGTCCGACCGACCGGCGGGTATTTTGATCTCTCGCCGTCGGGACGTGTCACCGTCACCGTCACCGGATTGACGACGTTTGAACCGGCCGAAGGTGGACGCGATCGCTACCTAATCCTTCGAGACGAGCAAAAACCTCGAACGACCGAAGCCCTGGTTTTGCTGTCGAGCCAACCACCGAGTTGAAGGCTGCTCGCCAGTTATTTCCCGATGTAAGCAGGTCATGTCAATTGATTCGGCAAACCTCAAGCGACTCGTTTTCATAACCCGGCGCGTGCGTGAGGGACCCCGCGTGAATCCCTTGCTAACGCGTTTTGAAGTTGCTTTTTTCAACAGTGCCGGTAGACACGGCAGCGACTAGTCCGCTTTCAACGGAAGCCCAGTCGTAATGAATGGAAAGCAAATTGATTGTCCCGCAAGGTTGGCTATGCCTGCGTTCGGTCGCCGAAAACCTGGTTTCCTACAGAAGATCGTGTCAAATCGGCGAGGATTAGCAAAGAGCAATCTGAGCAGCGACACCAATAGGTGAGGATGATGGCGGTCCGAGTTCTGCTCAATTTGCCCGCATCTCTAGCATGGCCTCGGCAAGCGCCTTTCCGAAGCGAACAAACGTCTTGCCGCTGCCGAGGTAATGGTATTCGGCGTTGGATGCGCACCGATCCCAGGTACTCTGCTCCGACGCAGTCAGTTCGCCGTCGCCGAAGCCGAAGTGGGCGCATTCATCGTTGAACTTTTCCGGCGTCATCTCTCCTTTTTCAACACGCCGCTTCCATTCGCTGGTCAGCCGCCGTTTCCAGTAAATTTCACTGAGTTCGAGTTCATAGTACGGGCCGCTGTCCACCGCGATCACCTTGCCTCGATAGCGAGCGGCCACCTTTTGATCATACTGATCCACTGCGGCGAACTGGGTTTTGCGGAAGTCGGAGACCGGTAGTCCCTTGTCGAACTTGCGGCTGTCCGGATTCGTTCCGTAGACTCCCAGAATGCCCACCAGGAAAGGCATCTCCGGCGCATCGAGTTGTTTACGAACATCGCTGATGAAGTGGATCATGTTTTCGGTGTATTGCTCGATATGGTGCCGGTTGCACATATCGTTCCAGCCTTGGAACCAAGCGAACCCGGCAAGTTCGTAGCCCTGCTCTGCGTCGTAGCCTGGAACAACCTTTCTGATACTCTCGGCGTCCTTCAGAGTTGCTTGAACGAACCGGATCATCTCGCGATAGTAGTGGCCGACGTTTTCCTTTTCTGGAATTCGACCGCTCTCCCTTTCTTTCGCACTGGGTTGGTAGGGCCCCGCACTCGGCGGGCGAAAGTCCACGGCGAGTGATTTCCCGCCCCAGGCGGTCTTGATAATCAAGACCGGTTCTTCGAGTGCCTTGTCGAGGGTGATGCCAAACGCGTATTCGGGGCCAATGCGTTCTTCGTCAAAACCGTAACCCACCTTGACCTTGCCATGGAGAACGGTATCACCATCGCGGCCTCCCGTCAGGTAGTTGACCCAGGCGTTGTCGCAAACGACCGGGTCGCCGTCCTTGTCCAGAATCTCGTTCAGAAGCGGGGCGGTGAGTGGGTCGTCTCCCATGGCGGCAAACGTACTCTGATCCGCCGAGCCCTGCATATTGGACTGCCCGGCCAGAATATAGACCTTGAGGGTATGGGCCTCCGCCTTCACATCGAAGACGAACCCGATGACCACCAGGGCGGCCAGGGTCCATGTTGTTTTGAATCGGTTTTTTTTCATCTTACGTGCCTACCTTCGTGGATGTGGTTTAACAGGATAAAATAATCTCTTGATCTGCTTACCGGCAGCGAGACAATCATGCGCCTCGCCTATCCCATTTCAAGGATCGTCGGTGACCTCGACGATCCACACTTCGCTGTTCCAGTTGATCTCGTCGCCGGTGTGAAGTTGTCGGCGGCGGCGGGTTTCGATGACGTCGTTGACGAGTACCTCCCCGGCTTGGATGCGGACTTTGGCCTCGCCCCCGGTGCCGACAATGCCAGCCGCTTTGAGGAAATCGTCGAGCCGGATCATGGGCCGTGAGTCCGCAGGCGTCTTTTTCGGGGGCGATCCGTCGTCGGAATTGGGTGGGAGGGATTCGCTCATCGGACGTCGAACTCCGCAATGATCGGGTAGTGGTCACTGAGGTCGCGTTCGGAATCGGGGAGATCCCAATACCCGTCCCAATGCGTTTCGGCGGTATCGGGTGCGCCGCAGACGGCGAGGTCCTTGCGGACCGTCACACGGCGGAGACACAGGTCGAGTGTCTGCGGGTCATCGTCGATCAACGAGCGACTGACGAGAATCCGGTCGAACTGTTTTCCATCGAGCAGGTGAGTTTGTCGGTTTTCCGGTTCGACGGTTTCGAGCAGGTCGACGAGGTCATCGGCAGGGTCGTCCGTGGATCGCGTCATTAGGATCGACATTTCACTGCTGGCGGCGACGTTGCCCGCGGTTTCTTCGGTATTGAAATCACCGATAACCACCACATGCACCGGAGTCTTCTCCCATACCTGAATCCATCGGTTCAGACTGGTCGCTTGTTTGGCACGAATCGAGGCACCGGCTTCACCGCTGCGGAAGTGAACGTTGACGATCAGGACGGTTTCGGTTTTCCCGTTGACCGGGATTTCGATCAGGGCGGCGAGGTGTTTGGACACGCTACCGAAGTCACCCGTTTTTCGCATCGATGTGGTGACGTTGCCGCGCATGATCGAGAGCACCTCGGCGGGAGCACGGGTGAGGAGGCCGACGTCCTGTTCGGTGAATCGGTCGTTGCCTTCGATCGCGTGCTCGTCGTATTTCAGTTCGTGTTCGCGGTCGAGGGCCTCGGTGAGGTACCACAACACGCGTTGCCCTTCGACTTCCTGGAGCGCCGCGATCGTCGGTTTGACTTGCGCGATGGATTCGGCGACGGCGTCGCGTTGCCAATTCCATTGCTCCCGACTGGGTGCGGATTTTTCCTTGGCGAGTTTGCTGAAATTGTCCTGTTTGGAATCGTCGAAGAACCACTCCAGGTTCCAGGTCATGATCGACAACGGGGCCGGTTCGCTGGTTTCGGGAGCGGCGGAGCGGGGCACCGGTTCGGCCGCAGCGAGCGGATCGGCCACGAACATAAGCAGGAGCAACAATCGTGGAGTCGGGAGAAGGAGATTCACAGGCTGGGGCGTCGAAGAATAGAAACGTCAAAGTCGACGGGAAGAATGATTCCGGCGACCACGCTACGATAGCCGCATTGTCTCGTTTTGTCAGGTCAGTGAGGTTCTCATGGTTTCGTCTCGGTTTGTGCGTCAAAAATTCATCCGGCGTGCCGGTTTTTCCATGCTGGAACTGCTCGTCATTGTCGCGATTATCGGCATTTTACTAGCGATTTCGATCCCCGTGGTCCGGGACATGCGTTCGTTGTCCCGAAGAAGCAATTGCGATCAAAACCTGATTCGGCTGACCCAAGGGATGCAGGCGTATGGCATCGATTATTCGCATCTACCCTCGGGCACGCTGTCGGGTTCGGCGACCGTTTGGGAGGGCGAGAGCGGGCCAAGTGAGGATTCGGATTCGAGCCAGGATACGGGTGCGACGCGTGGATCCGTGCTGGCGATTGCGAGTTTGGCCGAAGGATATCACCACAACTGGGTTTCCGCGTTGCTGCCTTATTGTGATCGCGAGGGCATGTTTCAGGCTCTCAATTTCGACGTCGGTGTCTACGATCCTGCGAACCAGGTGATGCGTGAAAGCGATGTGCCGTTTTTTCGGTGTCCGGCCTCCGCGTCGATTCAAAATCCGAACTCGATCAGTTACGCCGGGATGCATTCGAGCCAGGAGGGGCCGATCACCATGACCGACGACGGGTTGTTGATGTTGAACCGGCAAATCATCCCGGACGACGTTCCCGATGGAATGGCGTACACGATTTTGTTGGGGGAAAAACTCTCTCCTCCCGAGTTCGATCTGGGGTGGATGAGTGGAACCCGCAGCAGTTTGCGGGGTGCCGGAATCGCAATCAATTCGCTGTTGGAAAAAGAGGCGTTCCACGATCCTGCGTTCGTCGGCGGGGTGGGCAGCCTGCACGCCGGTGGGGCTTCCGTCGCGATGGGCGATACCTCGGTGCGATTCCTCAGTGAATCGATCGCGATGGACGTCTATCGCCAACTCGTGTCGCGAAAAGACGGTGCTGCCGGGGAAAATGCCGACCAGGAGTGAGCGTCGGATTGCCGCTCTTTCGTTTTTTCGTTTTCCTGCCACAATCCGGCGTCGACTTTCGCCCGCCGCATCGATTCCCACACGAACGACGATTTTGTCATGGTTTCTTCTCCCGAAAATGGCTCGACTCATCCCGCCAACGACTCCCCTGCGAATGATTCCCCTGTGAACGATTCGCTGCGAATCGGTAACCATGTTCTGAGCAGCCGGATAATTCTCGGCACGGGACGCTATGACTCGATGGACCAGATGCGTGATTCTCTCGACGCGTCGGGTTGCGATTGCGTGACCGTCGCGGTGCGTCGGGAGCGGTTGTATGACAAGTTGGGGCAGAATATTTTGGATTTCCTCGATCCGGATCGCTACACGCTGTTGCCCAACACGGCCGGTTGCTACACCGCGACGGATGCGGTGCGTGCGGCGAAATTGGGCCGCGAGATTTTGAAGACGCTCGGCAATTCGGGTGCCGATTGGGTCAAACTCGAAGTGCTCGGCGATTCCAAAACGCTGTTGCCCGATCCGACCGAAACCGTCATCGCTTGTGAAAAACTCGTGGCCGAGGGTTTTTCGGTTTTGTGTTACACGAGCGATTGTCCGGTGACGGCGGTGCGTTTGAAGAACGCGGGTGCGGCCAGTGTGATGCCGGCGGGTAGCCCGATCGGCAGCGGCCAGGGGATTTTGAACCCGAACAATTTGCGGATCATTTTAGAGTATTTGAAAACCGACGACCCGGATTACCCGGTCATCATCGACGCGGGCGTGGGCACGGCGAGCGACGTCGCCGAGGCGATGGAACTCGGGGCCGACGGCGTGCTGTTGAACACAGCGGTGGCTCACGCACGTGACCCGATCGGGATGGCCATGGCGATGAAATACGGCGTCATCGCGGGTCGGTACGCGGCCTTGGCAGGTCGGATTCCCCGGCGGCTCTACGGGACCGCGAGCAGCCCCGTGGAAGGCGTCATCAGCACCCGCCCGTATGGCAGCGAAACCGACGGAACGGCGACGTGAGCTGAACGCCGTCCCATGCTCGATTCCAGGCGATGCTGCTGCGTGTCAGGCTGGAAAGCCTGACGTACGTTAGCCTTTCTAGGCTGACAGCCACCCGTGTCAGGCTGGAAAGCCTGACGTACGTTAGCCTTTCTAGGCTGACAGCCACCCGTGTCAGGCTGGAAAGCCTGACGTACGGCCTACCAAATTTTCAACTCGATCGTTTTGCGTGCGGCGGGTGTTTCGATGGTGGCTTGTTCAAACGAGGGCGGTCCGACTTTACCCCGCGCCGCGTTGCTGAACCCGTAGCGTTCGGACGGGATACCGAGCAATCCGCGGTCGAGTTTTTCGTTGTCGTTAGTGTCCTGATAAGCTGCGATCGCGAATGTCGCCGGCAATCCCTGGAGCGGGATGGTGCACTCCGCAACCGCGTCACCGGTTAGCGGGACGGCGGTTTTCCAATTCGCTCTTTCCACATCATTGAAATTATCGGCGGAGTGATAAACCGCGACCCGAACGCTGCCGCCCGCGTCGGAGGTTCCAAGCACACGCAGAGTGATTCCGGGGGCATCCGAGGAGGCCTCTGCGTTGTTCCCTTCTTCTCCCATCAAATCGAGGTCCGGGTCATCCGTCGCCTTGGATTCCAGTTGGGGGTCGATCGCTCCGGCGGCGGGGAACGCGGGCGGGCGAAAGCGATTTTGTTGGTAAAGCAGAACGAGGATTCCGATCAAGAAAACGGTTGCGGCGAAACCCATCAGCAGCGTGCCGTGGTTTTCCCTCCATTGGTCGGAATAGGATTTCCAAGAAACGTCACCGCGTTGGTTGGCCGGGATTCGTCCCTTCGCGGTATCGGTCGGCCTCGTGGCGGAATCAGACGGGTCATTCACAGAAAAATTCCTCTTCGTATCAAAAGCGTCCAACGTCGAATCAGACGGAAAGCCCTTTTGTACTCTATTTCATGGCCCACACGGAATCTCAGGTTCCGAGGGTGCGGTCTCTTTCGCAAAAACGATTGTTGTTCTAAACTGACTTCGAAACGCGACCCACTTCCCCCGCCCGATAGTGGCGGCCCTTGCGATTGCAAGCTGTGAACCTGGTCAGGCCTTAACTGGAGCAGCCATAAGCGGTGCCGCTCTGTGTGAGGGTCGCCTCTACCGTGCGGGGGAGTGAGTTGCGTTTTTCTTTTGACGATCTTTTTTCTTTTGCGAATCATGGCCAACCCCTCACGCGAGCAGGATTCCGAGAACGGCTCGTACGTCGTCGTCGCCCGTCGATATCGCCCGCGAGATTTTGACCAACTCGTCGGCCAAGACCACGTCGTCAAGGCTCTGCAAGGCGCGATCGAGACGTCTCGTGTCGGCCACGCGTACCTGTTCACTGGCGCTCGTGGGGTCGGTAAAACCAGCACCGCGCGGATTTTCGCCAAAGCCCTCAATCACCCCGCCGGTCCCACCTCGCACCCGGACAGCGAAAGTGACGTCGCCCAAGCGATCGATTCGGGCGAAGACGTCGATGTGATCGAAATCGACGGTGCGAGTAACCGAGGCATTGACGAAATCCGCTCGCTGCGAGCCAACGTCGGCGTCCGACCGAGTCGATCTCGCTACAAAATCTACATCATCGACGAAGTCCACATGCTCACCGGGGCGGCGTTCAACGCGTTGTTGAAAACGCTCGAAGAGCCGCCCGAGCACGTCAAATTCATCTTCTGCACGACGGACCCGGAAAAAATTCCGATCACCGTGCTGAGCCGTTGCCAACGTTTCGATTTCGCGCCTGTTGAAAGCGACAAGATCGTCGGCCGGTTGCGTGAGATCATCGCGGCGGAAAACAGCACCGCCGAAGACGAAGCGTTGGAACTGCTCGGCCGTCGCGCCGCCGGGTCGATGCGTGACAGCCAATCGTTGCTCGAACAGGTGCTCAGTTTTAGTGATGGGCATCTGACGGCCGACCAAGTTCACGCGATGCTGGGTACCGCTGATGACCAGCGGTTGCACCGGCTCGCCGAAACGATGCAGGCCCGCGATGCCGCCGCCGCGATCATCCAAGTCGACGAGGCGGTCGCTGCGGGAGTCGATGCCGGACGTTTGACCGAACAAATGCTCGGCTACTTCCGCGATCTCATGACCGTCAGTGTCGGCTGCGACGCGTCGATGATGCGTTACGCGGCCGGGTCGATGCACAGCTCGCTCGCCGAATTGGGTCAGAAATGGGGTTTGCAAACCGTGCTCGCCATCGTTGGACTCGTCGACGAAACGCTGGTGCGAATTCGGCACAGTGTCCACGCCCGCGTGCTACTCGAATCGACTCTGATTCAAATTTGTCACCTGCCCGATTTGCAGGCCATCGTTGATTTGACGACTGCCGCGAGGGAATCGGCAGCGGGCGGCGAAAAAAAAAAATCGCTAAGTAAGCCTCGACAACGCTCGGTGGGTAGTCCGGCGGGGAACGCGACCTCCGATCCGGCACGAGTTGCGTCGCCACCCGCAGCACCACCCGTTGCCGACGCGACTGGTGACTCGTCGCCGGTTGCCGCCGTCACGACTGCCGTTGCTCCGGCAGCGGACACGGCCGCCCCCGTTCCGGCGACTCTCCCGCCAGTGCCGACTCCGCCAGTGCCGACTCCGCCAGTGGTTACCGAATCGACCACGGACGGCCAACCTGATTCGAACGCCGCATCCCCGCCCGCACCCGGCGCCTTCCCACCGATCACCGACGCCGAACTCCAATCCACCTGGGCGCAAATTCTCGACGAGATCGACCCGATCACACTGCCACTCGTCAAAGCCGCCGAGAGGGTTCATTCACCCGCACCCGGTGTGGTCGAGTTAACGTTTCCAGCGACCTCCGGACTCGCCATGAGCCGCTGCGGTTCGCCGACCAACAAAGATGAGATTGTCCAAACGATCAGCCGCGTCACCGGACGCAGTGTCAGCATCGCGTTCGCCACCGGGACGCCCGCACCGGTCGCGGCCGCCGCCGTGGCCAAACCGAAAACCAAAAACCGGATTCAACGGATGCGTGAGATCGAAACCAATCCGATGGTACGCGCGTGCATCGAACTCCTCGGTGCCGAAATCGTACGCATCGATACACCACGGGGTTAACCCACCTTTTCCCATTCCGCTCTAATCATTAGGACGATTTTCATGTTCAAAGGACTCGGCAATCTCGGCAACATCGCATCGATGATCGGCAAGATGAAAGACCTGCCGGAACAGATGCAGGCCCTCAACGAACGCATGAAATCTGAACGGGTCTCGGCCAGTTCACCGTGCGGCCATATCAACGTCACGCTCAACGGAGTCGGCGAGGTCCAGGCCGTCGAGGTCAATCCGGCTGTCTTCGGTGATGAACAATCCGGCGCCGTCTCGACCGAAACGCTCGGCCAAGCGATTCAAGAAGCAACCAACACCGCTGGCCGTCAAGCCAAACAGTTGTACGCTGATTCGATCAGCCAACTCGCCTCCGAGATGGATTTGAACATCCCCGGCATGGACGGGTTATTGTCCAGCCTGACAGGCGGCAATGGATGAGCAGTGGACACGCCGGTGCGGTCTCCCAACTCGTCGATCGACTCAGCCAGCTGCCGGGGATCGGGCGGAAAAGCGCCGAGCGACTCGCGTTTCATTTACTGCGAATTCGCGAAGACGAGGCGCTCGCTTTGGCCGACGCGATTCGCCGCGTGCGGACGGACGTGCGGTACTGCGCGGCCTGTTACAACCTCTCCGAACGCGAAATGTGTCAGATCTGTTCGGATCCGAAACGTGACACGACCCGCCTCTGCGTCGTCGAGCAACCGCGTGATCTGCTCAGCCTCGAAGCGTCCGGTGCTTACAAAGGGTTGTATCATGTTTTGCTCGGACGCATCGCACCGCTCGACGGGATCACGCCCGATCAATTGACGATCGAATCGCTCGTCGACCGTGTTCGAACGGGCAGTTTTACCGAGGTCATCATGGCGACCAATCCGACCGTCGAAGGCGACGGCACGTCGTTGTATCTGTCGAATCAACTCAGCGAATTCAACATCGAGATCACACGTTTGGCCCGCGGGATCACCGCCGGCAGCGTCCTCGAATACGCCAACCGCGAAATCATCGCCGACGCACTCACCGGCCGCCAAAAACTGTGATTGAGATGACTTTCCCAAAACGTTATCCCAAAGGGATTTCAGCCGCCATCCGGTGGTGTTCGCTGCGCTCGACCACTGGCTAATCTCTTGAATCCCCTCGGGATAACGCACGATGCCATTCGGGATCAGGTTACGGGGTATCTAAATGCGGTAAGCCCGCAGACTATTCTCCCGAAAGATTGGTCCCGACCTGCATTGCCATGCTTGCAACTGCGAAAGTCCAGCTAAGAAGTGGGTTTGCGACCGAGCAGGTGAAACGCTTCGGCTCGCACTAATGACAAACGCTCGCTCGGTTCAGCGGACATCGCTAACTCAGCTCGCTCAGCAACGCTCAATTGGCCCTCGTTGTTACGATCCATCAAATCCTGCAATCGCTGATCGGTGTGCTCGGGTAGCCGAAGCATCGTGATGCTCTCAACCCAATGCAGCGGTGCGACAACGGTTGCGTCCATCGTTTTCAACTCCTTGGTTGATGACATTGCTTGCAGCAATGGGTTGCAGCGAATGCTATTTCCCAACTTCCATCGTGACAATCAATCCGATTTCTCAGTTTTTGCGTCTGGTTCGGGAGCCGGCTCTTCGGACGCAGACTCGGCGGCATCTTGCTGTTTGCGAAACGCTTCGAATTCTTCCTTCATCGTCTCGGTTTCCTTTTCAAGTTCACGAAGCGACTTGCGCAGTTCGACGACTTCGGCGGGCGCCGCCGGCGCTTTCTCGTTGATCGTTTGGATCGCCTTTTCGGCCGCCCGCTTGATTCGGTTATCGGACGAATCCGCATAGGAATCGAGAATCGCACCGCCACGCCGATCGCCCAAGGCGCCCAAGGCCGAGATCATCGCAGCTTGCACGGTCGATTTGGGGTGATCCAACTGAGACACGACGTAGTCAAAACACTCGGATTCCATTTCCGTGTCCTTGCTGAGTTTTGCCAGCGTTGCGACCGCGCGAGCCAGACCGCGAGCGCTGAGTTCGGTACCACGATCCCGCATCAGTTTCATCAATGAGACTGCGTAAACCGGATCATTCTGACGGCCCATGGCGTCGACGGCGGCCAACGCCAACTCGTCTCCGAAGGATTCGGAATCGAGTAACTCGATCAATTTCGACCGAGTCGGTTCGCCATGGAATTTCGCGAGCGTTGCGATCGCGTTCGATTGGATCGCCGGGTTGGGTTCTTTGTCTAAGACCGTCATCGCGTTTTCGAGCGTGCTGGGGTGGAACGGACGCAGCATCGAACGCACGACTTCCAAGCGAACACGAGCGTCCGACTGAGTTTGCCAACTCGCTTTGAGGATCTCGGTCGCTTCGTCGGTTTCCTGTTTCGCCAGAGCCTTGGCCGCAGCGATCCGGACGCCAAAGAACGTGTCTTCGTTCAGCCGTTTGGTTAGCAGTTCAACCGATGCTTTGGTCTTGCGTTTTTCGAGTTCACCGACGGCCAACAATCGCCCCATCATGTCGTCCTCACGTTCGACTTGCGCGGCAATCAAATCGTTGGACTTGTTAAAGTCGATGTCCGCCAGCAACGTGTACTCCGGGTCGAAGCGAACGATCGATGGCTGGGCCGGCAACGCGACGTAGAAGTCTTCCTCGGTATCCTGAACGACGATGTCGTGGTCGATCACTTTATCATCGACGACAAAACGCAATTTCGTTGGAAAACGGTACAGCAGCACATCGTCGCTGATCGGCTGGGTCTGACGGATCGTGACTTTGGCCAATTTTTGTTCGGGCATCCACTTGTAGCTGATCTTCAAATCAGGGTGTCGAGGGTGGTACAACCATTGATCAAAAAACCGGTCCATCGGGCGACCGGATTGTTCTTCGATGATTTGTCGCAGATCATCCGTGACGACACTCGTTAGCCCGTGTTTTTCCAAATACGCTTGAATGCACTTTCGGTACAGGTCTTCGCCCAATTGGCAACGCAGCATATGCAGCACCCACGCACCCTTGGGATAGGCGCGGTAATCGAACTGCTGCATCGGGTCGGTGTATTCGTTGTAAACGATCGGCTTGGTGTCTTTGTCATTCGTCAAGATCCGGTCGGTTGCGTCACCATGCAACCGATACAGCATCGCGTCGCGACCGAATTTGTGACCTTCATACAGGTGCGTGTAGTACGTCGCGAAACCTTCGTTGAGCCACAGATGGCTCCAATCTTTGCACGTCACATAATCGCCGAACCATTGATGGGCCAACTCGTGGGCATCCAGCGATCGTGTGGTCCGGATGTTTTCGGTCGCCTTTGAAAAAACCGTGCCGTCGGTGAGTGTCGTCAACGTCGTATTTTCCATTCCACCGGCCGTGAAATCAGCGATGGTGACTTGGTCGTATTTGACCCAAGGGAACGGCATACCGATTTCCGCTTCGAAGAACGCCATGATGTCGGGCGTATCGACAAAACTGTTCGGGGCGTGTTCGGCCAGCGTGGGTTGGGTGTAAAAACCCAACGGAATGTCGCGGTGCTGTTTTTCAAATTTGGCCAGATGACCGGCGACCAAGCACATCAGATAGTTGACGTGCGGTTTTTCTTGCAACCAGCGAACGGCCTTCAACCCGTCGGCATCGATTTGCTCGCCCATCCGTTTGCCGTTGCTCAGCACAGTCATGTCGGCGGGAACGTGACAGATGATCTCCGTCGACGATCGCTCGTTGGGGTAGTCGAAACAGGGGAACCAATGCCGGGCCTCGTGGGCTTCGCCTTGGGTCCAAATGTGGGTGTCCGATTCCGGGTAACCCATGTCGGTGGTGCGAAAATATAGCCCCGCCTTGGGTTCGGCGGAGTAATCGATCTCGACGCGGAATTCTTTCCCAACCGGGAGCGGCGTCTCGAAAGAGATTAACAGGCTGTCGCGGGTGGACACGAAGTCGGAGACAGTGCCGCCGTCACATCGAATTTCTTTGACCTGGATGTCGATCGCGTCGAGTCGCAACACGGACACGGGTTCGGCGATCGGTTTGGCGGTGATGGAGCTGGTGCCCGAGACCGTTTTCGCGTCCCAATCCGGCGTGACGTCCAATTGGATGTGCAGCACGTCGACTTGACGGACGGGGGCGTATTGGTAACGACCGGTCAGCGATAGTCCGAGTGGCATCTGGGATTGCCCGTTTGCTTGGGATTGCCAGTTTGCCTCGGCGCAGTAGCGGCAGATCACTTCTTCGGCGTGAAGCTGGGCGGCCCCCATCAGGAGAGCCAAGGTTGTAAGCAATATTTTCATCAGGCGAGGCCGGCTGTTTCGAAAGGGTGAGAGGCGGGTGGAGGCAGTCAGATTAACTGAGGGCGAGCGAAAACCCACTCTTTTTCTAACCGATCCAAGCGAGGCGAATCATCGCCCCCTTCGGACGAGATAGCGTGCGAGTCGGCGAACAAGTCTCAATAGGTCGAGACCGGTTTTCCCTGGACATAAATCTCTCGGACCTTCAGACCGTCATCCAAAACCAAAAGATCCGCTCGCTTGCCCGCTGCCAGACTTCCGGTCTGATCGTCGATCCCGAGTCGTTCGGCTGGCGTTAACGAAGCCATCCGGATGACCTCCGGCAGGGTGGCGGACGTCGATTGTGAAAAGTGAGAAACCATCTGATCCATTCCCTGAACGGAGCTGGCTAGACTGGCTCGGTCTTGGGTCCAACCGACGTTGCCATCACTGTGGATCCAGCAACCCGAATCGCGATGGCCGAACACATACTCGCCCGGTGGCATCCCGTAGGCCCGATTGGCGTCCGTTACCAAGCAGAGTCGTGCGGCGCCTTTCATCCGATAGGCGAACTCCAACAACTCGGGTGCCAAATGGTGGCCGTCGGCGATCACTTCGGTGCTCATCTCTTTGTTCATCAAAACGAACTCCGTCATGCTCGCCTGCATCGGTACCGGGAACCTCGTTCTCAATGACGTGACGCTGCTCATCGCGCACCAGAAATGATCGACGTGCCGCATGCCGGCGTCGAACGCCAACTGCATCTCCGTCCAATTGGAATTGGAATGCCCGCAGGTGATCAAACACTTTTGCTCGTCTGCCATACGATAAAACGACGACGCGCCCGGCAGCTCGGCCGCACAGGTTGCGATCCGAACGAAGCCACGATCGAAGTACGACCGACATTCCTCCGGCTCGGGGTCCCGCCGAGCGTCAGCGTCGTGGCACCCGACCTTCCCTTCGGCAAAGAACGGCCCATACAAATGAATGCCAGGCAGGTGTGGCAACGACGCGCCCTGGTCGGGTGAGGAAACCGGGGCGAACTGATCCGACGATTCGCGGGACACGCTTATGCACGCGTCGATCATCCGATGGATGTTTTCGGCACTTCCCGTCGTGCTCGTCGGAAAGATCGTGGTCGTCCCGCCTCGCAAATGAGCGGCCGCCGCCGTCCGAACGGCGTGTTCATCGCCGTCCATGAAATCCGCCCCGTCGCCGCCGTGAACGTGCAGGTCCACGAACCCTGGGGAAAGATACCGGCCTTGCAGGTCGATCACTTGACTCGCCTCGGGGATCTCAATGGAGTTTCCGATCGATTCGATCATGCCATCGCGACAAACGACGATCGCATCGGGCAGCAGACGATCGGGAAGAATCGCCGTGCCACCGACAAACACCAACGGGGAACTTCGATCGACACTGGGTTTCATCGCGACCTCGGGGAAACGGGCATCAAAATAGAGAATCTTACTTCGCCGCAGTATCGAGCAACGACTTATTCTCATGTCCTTGGTGAAAGTTTGCCTCGAAATCGGTCATCGTTGCGAGGTGGGCATGTTGTTTTTCTTGACGGCCCACGTGAAAGGCATCAAGCCCCGACAACAGCACCTCCGAACACGCGAAGTGATTGATCAACCATCCGCCGAGAACCGGAGCGGATAGACACGCCACTCCAGTCATGACCACAAAAATCCCAACGTAACGGACGCAGGCAACAGCAACATCGGTGAGCCTACGTCCCAACAATCACAATCGGTTTGGAAAACCGAGCGATATTTTCTCACGCCTCCTATACGTCCGTGACCCGGCGGGGACGTTGTTTTACCCTCGGCGTGGGGACACCGTGGGTATCGTGGGCGGGGTCGACGCGGTGCGTCGTCGATGATTGTGATGCCGCAAGATCCGACGTGTTGGAATCCATCGGGGCCTGACGGACGCCGGCGGCGGCGTCGAGGTCGCCGAGGTATTCCTCCCGCACTTTCGGGTGCCGTTTGACTTCCTCGGGTGTGCCGTCGATCAAAACCTGGCCTTGATAGATCACGTAACACCGATCCACCGTCGTCAGGATTTCACGGGCCGCGTGGTCGGTGATCAGCACACTGATCCCGGAATCACGGAGCTGCGTGATGACGCCTTGGATCGATTGAACGGTGACAGGATCGATCCCGGCGAACGGTTCGTCGAGCATCACGATGCGCGGATTCGAGACGAGACAACGAGCGATCTCCAACCGTCGCCGCTCACCACCGCTCAAACCCGCCGCGGGGCTCTTGCGGATGTGCGTGATGTTGAATTCTTCGAGTAACTCGTCGGTGCGTTCTTTCCGCCGTTTGCGATCGAAACCGAGTAGTTCCAACAGCGCCGAGATGTTCTGTTCGACCGTGAGTTTTTTGAAAACGCTCGGTTCCTGGGGCAGATAGCCCATGTTGCCGTCGCGTGCCCGGCGAAACATCGGCCAATCCGTCACGTCCTGGCCGGCCAGGTAAACGCGTCCCCGGTCGGGTTGAACCAACCCGCAAATCATGCGGAAACTCGTGGACTTCCCCGCCCCGTTGGGACCGAGCAGACCGACGATTTCGGCCTCACCGACGGTCAGATTGACGCCGTCGACGACTCGCCGGCGGCCGTAGGTTTTTTGCAAACCGACGGCTTCGAGAATCGGTTCCCGCTCGTATTCTGCACGCTGGTTCTCAGACGCAGCAACGGTATCGAATGGGTCGGACATGGTCGGCCGGGATCACGGGTGCGGGAAGACGAAGGCAGGGGGACGCACTGCACAATCGCAAAATTCCCGCCCCAGCACAATCTCGACTGAGAACTCAGGCGAATCCTAGTGGACGAGGCTACGAGTCCTGTGATGGTGGGACTCGTAACCTCGTCCACTACGATTCTTATTGAATCGCTGTCACTAACGAATCAGCCGAATCCGTTGGAAATTCGGGGTGAAGGGCACGGGCGTTCGCCAGGGGTGTGGCCAAAAGATCGCCAACGCCTTGCCCACCAATAGGTCTCGCGGGACATAGGATGCGTTGGCGTACAAATACGCATCCTCATCGACGCTGCGGTTTCGACCGAATCGCTCCTTCGTCCCCGCCCAACATCTCGCATCGAGACTCTCGGGGCTGTTGTCGCCCATCGGAAAGAACTGATCCTCGCCGAGCAGGAATGTGATCCGGCGACGGTTCGCCCAACCGGGAAACTGGTCCCAAATTTCAGGCTCGCCCATCACCGCTTGAATTTCCTCGATGCGGACGGTCGAGCCGGCGAATTGGTTAAGCTGCGGCATGTCGTAATCGAGCATCCGCGATTGGTCGTCCCGGTTGGCGATGTAATACTTGTCACGATCGATCGTCAGTTGATGCAATTTCGCAGCCCCACCTCGGACCGCGACTGCGACCGGCGAAGCGTCCCTCGGATCGCCCGGTCCGTTGAAAATCGGCTGCACGAGTTCGGGTTTTTGAAACGTCAAACTGTCGAACGTCGTCGGTGAATCGAACGCGATCACGTCCCCGTCGACCCACAACAACAGTTCGTCGTCGCAATTGCTGAATCGCAACGCGTACCGCTCCCCCGCGACGACGGAGGTGGACGCGGTCGGCGTGGTGTTTCTCGCATTTGCCGTGGCACTGTCGAACGATCGGATCTCGCCATCGTCGATCGAGAGCTGAGCTTGGCCGGTGGCCAAATCAAACTCGCAGCGATACTGAATGCCGGCTTCGACAATTTCGAGCGTCAACGATGTCGCCTCGGGCGAGACCTCGACGTCCGCACCGACGATCAAATCGCCGACCCAGTGAACGCCGTCGATCGCGTATCCCGAACCACCGTAGACCAGGTTATCACGAAATTGGTCGAGGTCTTCCCTGGACCGATATCCCAACCGAAACACACCATTGTCGCGGGTTTTTCCGGTCAAACGCTGCAACCGCGTGAGGCCACGGGGCGAGGGTTTGACATCGTAAACCCGATCGGCATCGACGTGCAAATACGCGTCGTAGGCGTGGAAATCAGTGACCAATCGGCCGCTGTAGGGATTGATTTTCTTCAGCGACTCGCCCGCTTCGGCAGCCTGCCATTGATTCGGCGTGGGCCAGCGATGGTAGTACCGCAGCCACCGGTTTTCGTTGCCAGCATCATCAATTTCGGCGAGCAATCCCGACTCGCTGCGGGTGACCGTCCAGGAATCCGTCGGCGGCGATTTCGCCCCCGGACGCCAGGGTTGAATCCGGGCCGGGTATCCCGACGCGACGAGAGCGGCGGCTTGGTGTTGGCTGTCGTAGACGAGGTGTTTCATCGCCAGCAGTTTGCGGGGTGGTTTGCGCAAAATCTCGCCGAGTCCCGGTTCTTTCCCGCCGATCAGCGGTGTTTCCGGCGGCGTCCCCGCGACGTTTTCGGTCGGGCGGGCGTAGACGTCGCCGTGCAGGATCGTCAGCGTTTCGTTGGGCAATCCGACGAGACGTTTGATGTAGTTTTGTTTCGGGTTGACGGGGACTTTGAAAACGATCACGTCCCATCGTTCCGGGTCGCTGATCGTGTAGGCAAATTTACTAACGAGAATTCGATCGCCGCTGAAGGTGACGTCGTCGGGTTTGCCTTTGAGATCGAGCGATTGAACGTGCCGGCAATTCGGGCAAATTCCGCCGACGACGACGTCCTCGGTGACCGGGCCACGGTTTTCCAAACTCGCCCCGATCGGAAATTGCTGGCCGCATTGGTCACAGAAAACGTCTTTGTGGGCCCCCATCAACGCCGGAGCCATCGACCCGGTCGGGATCACAAACGCCTCGGCGATGAAGGCGCGGAACAACAACGCCAATACAAAGGCGACGACGAACGCCTCGGCGGTTTCTCGCCCCCACTGCACGCGGAACACGGCGGCACGCTGTTGCAGCAGCGGCATCGAATCCCAAATCTCCTGCGATGACGGGGCGGCAGATTTTTCGCTGGCGGTGGCGGCGATTTCGGGCATATCAAATGGGTGATTGGGTGGCTGAATTTTTCGAGTCGGAACTGTATTGTAGCGTTTCTGCCAGCCTGGGCAGTACCTCAATCTACCGCCCGCGAAATCCATGAATCAACCCCTCAAACGAGTCCGCGTGATCAAACTCGGTGGCAGTCTGTTGACGATGCCGAATTTGAAAGAGAAATTCCATCGTTGGTGTGCCGCCAACCCACATCCGCTGACACTAATCATCGTCGGTGGAGGGGAGGTCGTCGATGCAATTCGAGAGGTCCATCGATCGAACTCGCTCGACGAATCGTTCGCTCACTGGTTGTGCATCGATCTGCTCAAACACACCGCGCGGTTGGCGCATCACATTATCGGCGATGTTGAACTGTATGAAACGAGGGACGACCTCCAGCAACCGTTTTCGGGTTCGAAAAAGAACTCAAAGACGCCGATCATCGCGATCGTCCAAGTGGGGACTTGTTTCGCCCGCGATTTCCCGCATCTGGGATTGCCGAACCGTTGGGACGTGACCTCGGACTCGCTCGCCGCCGCGTTCTGCCAAATGTACGCAGCCGACGAACTGGTGATGATGAAATCAAGCAACCCTGCGTCCGGGGTGGAAGATTCGCTCCGGCTCGCCGACACCGGATTCGTCGACCCCCATTTCGAGGACCTCGCCGAGGAGATTGAAAAGGTCCGGTTTGTGAATCTTCGGACGTATTGAGTCGACGGTCTCATGAGCAGGAGTTCGTCAGTGCCGCATCGCCAGCGAAAATTTCATCCGTGAACAGCGAATCTTCATTGAAAACGTCATCCACAGCTTCGCCTGCCATCGTGGGCATCCGAGCGAACACCGCGTCATGAGTGAACTCGACCACGGGAGCATCGATCAGGGAATTCGATCCCGTGTCGAGTGCCGAATCGAAGAGTGCCTCGTCAAACTCATTTCTGTTTCCCATCGATGTTCTATGACGCGAGGATGGCGGCGGTGCGATCATGTTCTCACCACCGCCGCGATTCATGCTGGCGTCGTGAGCGTTGAGATAGTTGATCACGATCAGCGTATCGAGCGATGTTGTCTCCCCGTCAGCCGTCGTGTTTGCTAGTTGGGAAATGTTGGTCGACGGTGTGTTCGATAACGAATCAAAGCCTGCTGAAATCGCTCGCGCTGGCCGGGGTGCGACCTTTCCAGCGGGGGCGTGGCGATGGGACCGTCGAAATGACGATTGTCGTTCGGCTCTCCGAGCCGACAACACCCCTTGCGCCGCTGCGTCACGTTTTCGGTTCGGGGACGTCGATTAAATAAGTGAGGCATTTGCAAACTGCAGACAGTCTTCCTGAATTTCAGTGCGGGCGGTTTAACTGTTTTGCCTCAGATGGACTCGGACGCACACAGATCAAGAGCCATCAGCTCGCTTTGCGGACTGCGCGCGGTCAAGCAACAAACCCTTTGATAACACGCCTGTGTCTTTCTTATCTGTGTTCATCTGCGTTGATCTGTGGTTTCAAATTCCGCTTGTCCCCCCAATGCGTCAGTCGTTAAATCAACGTCCCGAGATCCGAGCGATAATGTGCGAAAACCGGTTGCGTTCGCACGCTTTTGGGCGCGAAGAGCACGCTTTGGGGGTGCCGATCACGTCTATTTTAACGAAACTTCGGTTTTTTGTGCTGCGGTACCTGATTTGCATCACACGGAGTGTGTCGTCTCTCGGGCACGGTGTGGCGATCTCACTTCTCCTCGCGTGTCTCACCTCACGGAGTCCGATCATGTCACTGGATCTATCGACGAATTTTGGCGGCTTGGTCCTCCGATCACCAATCATGGTCGCCGCCTGCCCTCTGACCGCGAATGTTCAAAACCGGATTGCGATGGAAAGTGCCGGGGTCGGTGCGATGGTGCTGCCTTCTTTGTTTGAAGAGCAGGTTGTGGCGTGGAAAGCCAAACACAGCGGCGTCGTGACCCCGAGAGAACAACGGGTGCTCGATCATGCCGAGGGTGTGACGCGAAATTCCGCGATTCCCGATGCGCAGACGTATCTGGCGATGGTCAATTGCGCCAGTGTGCAGTCCAGTGTGCCGATTATCGCGAGTTTGAACGGTCAAACCGACGGCGATTGGCTGGACTTTGCCGGCGAGTTGCAGGAGGCGGGGGCGGACGCGATCGAGTTCAGTGTCCATCATCGACCGCTCAACCAATACGACGATCCGAGGGAGATCGAAACGGAGGTCGCTGATTTCGCCCGTCGGATCGATGCGTCGATTACGGTTCCGTTGTTCCTGAAATTGCACCGGGAGTACACCTCGGTCAGTCACTTGGCGAGGCGTTTGGTATCGGGGTGCCAGGGGTTGGTGCTGTTCGCTCGTGATCCGGAAATCGATATCTCGCTCGACGATTGCAGCGTGCAAACGAGTTGGCAGTTGTCTCAGTCAGGTTTTCTCTCACCGATGATTCGAGCGTTGATGAGCGTTTACGGATCCTGCCCGTCGATGCCGTTGGTGGGCAGTGGCGGGATCGGATCGAGTCAGGATTTGATCAAAGTGTTGTTAGGCGGCGCCGATGCCGCGATGGTGTGCTCGGCGGTTTACCGCGAGGGGCCTGATGTGATTCGGAAAATGCTGGACGGATTGACGAGGTTCATGGAACACAACCGCATCCGAACGCTGAACGAGCTGCAGGCGAAACGGCCGTTGGAATTCAGCGGCGAGCAGGACCGCATGAATATGATCAACGGATTGCAGACTCGCCCCGAGGTGATCCGGGCACGTGCGACGCATACGCATCCGATGACTCCTACGTGGGGGTGAAGTCCGACCTGCCTTCGTTTAAACCACCGATCAACTCGGATGGACACAGATCAAAATAAGAGTCATCTGTGTTGATCAGTGTCTATCCGTGGTTGCGGAAAGCGTGGGTGCCGCAGCGGCGAATTTAAACCACCGATCAACACAGATGCACACAGACCAAAATAAGAGTCATCTGTGTTGATCAGTGTCCATCCGTGGTAGCGGAAAGCGTGGGTGCCGCAGCGGCGAATTTAAACCACCGATCAACGCAGATACACACAGATCAAAATAAGAGTCATCTGTGTTGATCAGTGTCCATCCGTGGTTGCGGAAAGCGTGGGTGCCGCAGCGGCGAATTTAAACCACCGATCAACGCAGATGCACACCGATCAAAATACGAGTCATCTTTGTTGATCGGCGTCTGTCTGTGGTTGCGGAAAATGTGGGTTCCGCATCGGCGAATTTAAACCACCGATCAAGGCGGATGCACACAGATCAAAATAGGAGTCATCTTTGTTGATCGGCGTCTATCCGTGGTAGCGGAAAGCGTGGGTGCCGCAGTGGCGAATTTAAACCACCGATCAACTCGGATGGACACAGATCAAAATAAGAGTCATCTGTGTTGATCAGTGTCTATCCGTGGTTGCGGAAAGCGTGGGTGCCGCAGCGGCGAATTTAAACCACCGATCAACACAGATGCACACAGACCAAAATAAGAGTCATCTGTGTTGATCAGTGTCCATCCGTGGTTGCGGAAAGCGTGGGTGCCGCAGCGGCGAATTTAAACCACCGATCAAGGCGGATGCACACAGATCAAAATTAGAGTCATCTGTGTTGATCGGCGTCTGTCTGTGGTTGCGGAGAGCGTGGGTGCCGCAGCGGCGAATTTAAACCACCGATCAAGGCGGATGCACACAGATCAAAATACGAGTCATCTTTGTTGATCGGCGTCTGTCTGTGGTTGCGGAAAATGTGGGTTCCGCAGCGGCGAATTTAAACCACCGATCAAGGCGGATGCACACAGACTAAAATAAGAGTCATCTGTGTTGATCGGCGTCTATCCGTGGTAGCGGAAAGCGTGGGTGCCGCAGCGGCGAATTTAAACCACCGATCAAGGCGGATGCACACAGACCAAAATAAGAGTCATCTGTGTTGATCGGCGTCTATCCGTGGTAGCGGAAAGCGTGGGTGCGGCAGCGGCGAATTTAAACCACCGATCAACACAGATGCACACAGACCAAAATAAGAGTCATCTGTGTTGATCAGTGTCCATCCGTGGTTGCGGAAAGCGTGGGTGCGGCAGTGGCGAATTTAAACCACCGATCAAGGCAGATACACACAGATCAAAATAAGAGTCATCTGTGTTGATCAGTGTCCATCCGTGGTTGCGGAAAGCGTGGGTGCCGCAGCGGCGAATTTAAACCACCGATCAACTCGGATGGACACAGATCAAAATAAGAGTCATCTGTGTTGATCAGTGTCTATCCGTGGTTGCGGAAAGCGTGGGTGCCGCAGCGGCGAATTTAAAGCACCGATCAACACAGATGCACACAGATCAAAATAAGAGTCATCTGTGTTGATCAGTGTCCATCCGTGGTAGCGGAAAGCGTGGGTGCCGCAGCGGCGAATTTAAACCACCGATCAACGCAGATACACACAGATCAAAATAAGAGTCATCTGTGTTGATCAGTGTCCATCCGTGGTTGCGGAAAGCGTGGGTGCGGCAGCGGCGAATTTAAACCACCGATCAAGGCGGATGCACACAGATCAAAATAAGAGTCATCTGTGTTGATCAGTGTCCATCCGTGGTAGCGGAAAGCGTGGGTGCCGCAGCGGCGAATTTAAACCACCGATCAACACGGATGCACACAGATCAAAATAAGGTAAGCGTTCTATCTGCCCATGTTGACGAGGCCGATATCTTGGTGGGTTTCTTTCCACTTTCAGGAGAAACCCCATGGCTCGCTTGCCCAATCCTCAACTCGCCGATCAATGGCGTCGCCGACT